>Ga0209737_10000907_pt1 | contig 22444 bp, 21 predicted proteins | sample TergutCu122P3_FD_187284 | JGI IMG/M metagenome (GOLD analysis project Ga0209737, IMG submission 187284) | Cubitermes ugandensis P3 segment gut microbial communities from Kakamega Forest, Kenya - Cu122 P3 (SPAdes) (version 2) | ecosystem: Host-associated > Arthropoda: Insects > Digestive system...
CAATTTCCTATGTATTATGTTAGCTATGAAGAGTGTATTGCTTTTTGTGAAAGACTAAATAAAATGCTGTATTCCCAACTTCCCGAAGGCTACGTGTTCACTATTCCTACAGAGGCACAGAGCACATCCATAACACTCAAAAACCGCTTCGATAATACAGAATAGGTATGCTCACTTTTCACAAATTGATACCCGTTTTTGCCCAGTATTCCTCTCTCTTCTTCCGATAATTTCATTACTCTTAGCAGGGCAGATTTTATACTTTCAACATTTTCCGGATCCGCATTATATCCACATTGCGCCTCCTCCACTATATTATTTACGGCATCAATAGTTTGAATAATGGGTTTTCCTGCCATCATGTAGTCGAACAATTTATTGGGGCTAATCCCAAAACGATACAAATTTCGTTTTTGCCAACCTATATAAAGAGCATCCATAAAGGAAAGCATATTTGGAATTTTATTCTTTGGAATTGGATCAAAGAAGAATACATTGGCGATTCTTTCATCCATTACTCGCTCTTTGAGTCGTTCTTTCTCAACACCATCGCCAATTAAAATGAATGCAATTGACTCATTATTACACAGCTTGGCTACTTCTAATAATTCATCTAAGGCATTCGAGATAGCATGTCCTCCGGCGTAGCCTACTAAAAAATTGAATTGAGATTTGATTTTTTGAATTCTTTCTGCATCCTTAAAATCAATCGGCTTTGGATTTTCCCAATCCTCTTCCACAATTCCATTCGGAACGTAGTAAAATTTATCTGCATCTAACCCGTGTGTTACACAATGGCTTTTAGTATTCGGTAATATTGAGACTACTGCGTTGCAGTGTTTATAGGCAAAATTTTCTCCCCACTGCATAAGCATAATAAAAGGGTGATACTTCGACATTCCTCCTAATTCCATAGGTGAAAGGGGCCATAAATCGTGGATTTCGTAAATATACTGGGCAAAATATTCTTTTGCTATTTGTTTCGCGGCAAAATTATCAATAGTGTAGGTAGAAGAAGCTACTACAACATCTGGCTTAAAATTTTTCAAAAACTTTTTCCTGAGCAGTAACAGTTTAAATGTAAATTGAATCATGGAAAGAAACCGTTTCATTCCGTTCCCTTTGTATTGTAGTGTTTTTATCCAATAATAATGTACGCTATCACATACAGCAAAGCCTTCTGTGTGAGGTTGTTTTTTTCTCAGATGCGAAAAAGAACCGCCCACGATAAGCACTTCATGCCCTAATTTTTGCCATTCCCGTGCAAGATAGTAGGGACGAAACTCCATACCCATTTCCGGACTGCCTGCGTAGTGGTTAATCAGTAATATCTTCATGCCTTTTCATTTTATGAATGATGTTTTTTTATCAAGCAATAAAAAAATAAATATAATATCTGTTAAAGAACATCCCCAAAGAATACCAAATTGAAATAGTGAATATATCAATAGCACAGAAACGGGTAGAAAATTGCTTTTACGGATAAACGCAAAGATAAAATAGAGGTAAAATAGAAAAACGATAATTCCATTTGATGCTAAAGTCATTAAATAGGAGTTATGGGCATGAAACTTATGATCAGGAAAAAGCTCTAACCAAAGTTTTACTGAACCATTTCCATTCCAAATATTTTCTTTAGAAAATGCATAAAAACTTTCATAAATTAAATCTCTGTTTGCAGTAATTCTCGAAATATCTGAAATATCAGCACTTCGCATAAATTGATTAATGACTACAGAAAATAGGGAAACACAAACAATAACAGTAAGTCCAAGCCAAAAAATTTTAAATTTTAATTGACTTATATAATACCAGTAAAAATAAATCAATAGTGGTGCTGCAGCAATTATGGTAGCTCTGTTGAATGAAACATAAAAACCAACGATAATTAACAAAACCCAAAGGATAGAATATTTCGGTTTTGTTAAATAAACAATGATTAATCCTATTAAACATTTTATAGCCAAAGTACTAGAATTTGTTGAAATTCCTAATACACGTTTGTTGTACAGCATTTCATCGCCTCCATAACCCGAAGCAAATTCATTAGCAGTGATAAAAAATGAGGTAACACCAAAGACGTACTCAAAGATCCCCACTACAATTTCAAAGCAGATAAAAATCAACAAAAAGATTAATGTTTTTCTATCTAAAGTTTTAGCGATAATGTAGGCAGGAAGAAGAGTTATTGAATAGGGAAGCATAGAAAAAAAACTTCCAGAATCTTCGTAATTAATTTTCCCAAGTGCCCACGTCAAGATGAAATTTATCAAACTAACCACACATATAATCAAAATGATTTTAAAGATAGGGGTTTGAAAATCGTCCCATTTAAGTTTTTTTATATTCAACAATGCAGGTAGCAAAAGCCAGTAGATAGAGCCGAAATATAAAGTGGGAAGAAATAATAATAGTGCATTTAGCATATTTACTTGCCTTTTGAAAATAAATGTTTGGAGATTGATTTAGTATGGAATAGGAAATTAAGAGGATATAGTTTGTGTGCCTTGTATGTGATCAATAAGTAAGAAAAAATCTGAATGAGCAAGGAGGCATATACTGCGCCCATAATACCCCAAACCTTAATCATACTGTACAGAAGTGCAATATTAATGAATCCGCAAAGCAAAGTAATTTGTGCGATTGTCCAAGTTTTTTTACTGTAAAACAAATAATTAACATGTACTTTATAACAACCGTTAACTGCTGCCGCTATTACAAGTGGAAAGATAAACTGTTGGGTGCTTAGATAGAGTTCTCCAAAAATAAAAGAGATGCCAAAATATCCAATAATAGAAATTGCAAAAGCAGAAACTACAATGAGCAAGTAAATTAATAATGTAGTTTTTACAAGAATTTGTTGCGTGGAAACATTATAATTTTTCAATTTTTCGAATAAAAACGGAGTATAAGCTAAGTTCATTGAGTCTTGAACAAGTGTCATAATCATGCCGAAAGAGGCTCCAATTCCGAAGCTTGCGGTAGCGGCTGTGCCAATGAGTGTGTTTATTAGGATGCGGTTTAGTGAAGTTGAGAGCCAAGAACCGATGGTGTGAATCATAACAGGCGCCCCTATTTTAATAGCATTCCCAATCATTTTTATATGGAAGCTAAAGAGTAAGAATTTATCTTTATTCATTAGAATGACACTAATAACAGCTATGAAAACATAGCCAATAAGATAACCTAAAACAAAAGCTTCCCATGTGAAAGGAGTAAAATACAGGAAAATAAATCCTAAACCATTATTTAACAGAGCACTTCCTAAAGAAAAAAGCCCATAACTCAAAGGCTTATTTTGGTATCTGAATAGTAATTGACGAAGTTGAAAAACAAATTGAGGAAAAACAGTTGCTAAACCTAAGAGGAGCCAAAGTGCCGGAAAGTTTAAAACAATTGAGAACCAGCCATTAAAGAGAAAAATAATGAGAAATACCACAAAAAACCATACCCCTGCAAAAATCAGATTATTTGTTAAATATTTTGAAAATTTTTGAAAGTTATAATGATAATAATTAATCCCTATTGCAGTGTCCACACAAAGCGTCATAATGGGCATGGCAAGTAACACTATTGTTTGAAATACAATAAAGTAACCTAACTGTATTTCACTAAAATATCGTGAAAAAAAGGGCAATAACAAAAATGGAATTGCTTTTTGCAGCGCAGAAAAAAAAGTATAGGTAAAAAAATCTTTTACTAACTTCTGTTTCAATAATCTAAAAAACATTTTTATGAACATCCCTTTACATGCTTTTGAATGAATTGTTTAACTTTTTCTTCATGATTCACTGAGTAGAAGTTTGGATTAGCGACTACCTTTTCGTTACGATGTTTCATAATAAGTGCAACAAACTCTTCGGGTGTATCTGCAAAATAAGCCCCGGAATTATTAAGGAACACCTCCTCGTAATAGAGTTTTGAATAGTTGTCAAAATTGATGAAAATGTTAACTTTTCCAAAATAATTTGCTTCTAAACAAGTAGTTGAAGACACCGTTGTATGAACATCGCACATTTTTATACATTCATAAATATTACCAATAAAAGTACCAGTATTAGTTGATGTAAAAAAAGAAGTGCAATCTTTTTCAATTCTTGGAATATATGCGTAGAAGATTTTCCTATTTATTTTGGCTGCCCGATTAAGAAAAGTAATGATTCTCTTTTCAAGATCTTCTTGACCTGCCACAGCCATAATCACGTCATATTCTTTTCTTTGTTTTGCAAACAAATCTGGCGTTGAACTACTTTTTATCTTTTCTAAAAAATAGTTTCCCATAGGGTAAACACAGTTTGGATTGATAAAGGCTCTGTTTTCTCGCTCAAATACGGTTTTTTCTGCGCTTCCATATACAATAATTTCATCGGGACTATATTGTGGGTTTTTTATGAGGCTGTTGTAAGTTTGATGATTTTTATTAATTACCCCATGTTGAATTTCAATCACTTTAATTTTTTTTTGCTTAAAAGCCAACACATAGCCCATTTTTGTACTTGGACAAATCATTGTTACTAATTTTGGATTTTTTGTAATTTTTAGCAACAACAACATGGTATAATACTGCCCCCAAAACCGGTAGAAAGTATTCTTATACGTAAAGTTTATATTGTACGCTTTATTAATTTGTTTTAATACAGCCTCCCCTTTGAATTTCAGAGAGATAAACCTAAAAAAACATTCAAAAATAAAAGTAATAAAGTAAAATAATGCGGCGCTAATAACATTTTTATCCGGTATTTGTTTTTTGTTTGTATGAAATTTTGGGAATGGAGATTCTATAACCAAAGATTTTTCAAAGTGTTCAGGGATGGCACCACTATTTCGTAAAAGGGCTTTGTTTTCAAATATTTTTCTTTGTTCGGCTGCATCGAATAACCAAATATCATATTTTTTAAAAATTTTAAACGGATTAAAATAGAAAAAACTTCTAATCAGTCTAAATAAAGCTGTACGGGAAGGCTCGCCGCGCTCAGTAACTCCTATATATTTCTCGTTAAGTACATCTGCTAAATAAATACGAAAAACTGCCCACAAGGATATATCACGATACATTAACTGTGAGGAGTCGAATTTCTTTTCAATTTCGTGTAATGTTTTTGTTAATTCTGTTAGCATTAAATTATTAGGTTGCGTGGTTAGTACTGAAATTTATATGATAAAATCAAGAGAAAAAGGAGTGCCTTTGTCAATATCTTTTCTCACTTTTTTACCCAAAATAGACTCATAGAACTGTGGATGCAGTCCATTGCTCGGTCTTATTACTTTTATATTATCTTTTGTTACTACTTCTCCTTCTTTAATTTTCTTAGCGGTATAAATGGAGCGTTTAAATACTCTGCTGTTTTTTTCTGCATCTAACACTTCATACGATACTTTTCCCAAGGCAAGAAAAGCGTGGTTCACTTCTTCCACGAGCGCTTTCATCTCTTTGGGTTCCATTGAAAAAGCGCTGTCTACGCCTCCTTCGGCGCGGCTTAAACAAAAATGCTTTTCAATAGCCGTAGCCCCTAATGCTACCGAAGCAATGGCAACGCCTATTCCCAATGTATGGTCGGATAACCCTACATTACATTGAAATTGCTTTTTCATATCCGGGATGGTGAGTAAGTTTGTATTTTCGGGCGTTGCGGGGTAGGTGCTGGTGCATTTCAATAAGGTTAAATCTTTGCACCCGTTATCTTTTAATGTGTGCACGGCTTCTTCTATTTCCTGTAACGTAGAGGCACCGGTTGACATAATTACAGGTTTCCCTGTTTGCGCAACATATTTAAGTAGCGGAATATGATTTACTTCAAACGAAGCAATTTTGTATATCGGATTATCTAAACTTTCTAAAAAATCAACGGCTGTTTCATCAAAAAAAATAAAAAAACAAATCAATCCTTTTTCTTTTGCCCTTTCAAAGATAGGCGTATGCCATTCCCAAGGGGTATGCGCTTCTTGGTATAAATCGTACAGGTCGCGTCCATACCATAGCGATTTTTTATCTGTGATGGTATAAGCGCCTTTTATGGTCAAAGTTTCTGCCGTATAAGTTTGTAATTTGAGGGCGGAGATGCCGCTTTCCGCTGCAGCATCAACAATCTCCAGCGCTCTTTCTAAACTCTGATTATGGTTGCCCGACATTTCGGCTATAATGAAAGGAATATTGTTTTTCATTTTCTACTTATAAATTGATAAAATATAAATCCATTTTTTTCTTCATTGATTTGAAAGTTAAATCGCTCAAATATTTTCCGAGAATATTCATTCGTTGCTTTCACAATAGCATTGATGGTTAAAAAGTTACATTCAGTTCTGAAAAATAACTCTAATCCCATTTTTACTATCAATAGCCCCATTCCTTTTCCTCTGTATTCTGGCGCAATAGAATAACTAAGTGTAGCTTCTTTTTGACCTCTATCTAAATCAAATCGTATCTGCCCAACAGGTTTTTCTCTCTCTTCCAACACCCAAAGATGAGTATCGTTTGAGGTTATTTTTTTGGCAAACCATGCACAGTGTTCCTCATATCCGATTTGTTTAGCAATAACTGCATTATGACGTGCATAAGGGTCATTTGCCCAATGAAAATATAAATCTAAATCAGATAATTGCGCTTTCCTTAATTGGAGCAATCGTTCTTTTTGTAATTTCTTGAAAATTGAAATTATTCTTTCCTGAGATTTTCCATCAAAATAGTTTAATTGATTTTTTTTATTTTCGTTTATTCTCACCTCGTCTTTCACAAATAATTCGGAAATATCAAAGGCGATATTATTTTCTATATAGAACGAATAAATATTCTTTTGATTTTCTGCCGTCTTTTTTACATATAATTCACCACCTCTTTGTAACAAATATTCAAATGAAACGGTGCTTGGCTGACAAATAGCATATTCACATTCCGACATTAAATTAGCCATTTCTTGTGCCGAGAGGTTTTTGTGTACTTTTATTGTTAACTTGGATGTTTTAATAAACATTTCTAGCGATTGCTGATGTAAAAAGGCATCGCCAATCACTACATGGCAATGATACGGGAATTGTTTCTCTTCTAGTAAATTTAATACTTCACACGTGGCATTGTGTATATCTGCTCCGCCAAAACATATTAGCATGGAAGAAGTACCTTCGTAACTTTTTCGTTCCATGAACTCAGGTCGAACTATAGCATATTCTATTCCCAAATATAGTTGGGTATAAGGTTCGGCAGAATAGTCTTCTTTTTTTATACCTCCGGCATGATTAATCACAACATCCGCAACAAAATGCTTATCGTGCATATCATCAATACAAACCAACTTACAAGTTTTTTCTCTTATTCTCTTTTGGTATTCTGTCGTGAAAAAATAATTATCTAACACAACTACCTCATCACCTGAAAGGATAGATAAAAAGGCATCAAGATGTTCGTCTGATTCGGGTAGTTTGATAATGTCGTTACATACCTTTCTTGCTTCAGTATTAATATAATCCGTCAAGAAGCGAGTAACAAAAATGCAGTTGAAATCCTTCTTCAGCATTTCTGCCAAAGCAAGACTTCGGGTAATATGTCCCAATCCAATTTCCGAATTTCCGTCTGCTCGTATGTATATCTTTGACTTCATCATTTAATTTAATCTTACAAAACCCGAATGACAAACCGTACCTTCCAGCAAATTCATAACGTCCAATTCGCCTTTTTCGCATTGGGCAATCAGTTGATAGACTTCGTTTAACGCTTCAAAATACTCATTCGTATCGGGTTCTGTATGAGCGGTAGATGCGTAAAAATTTGTACTTGCTAAAAATCCTTTTTTGAGCATTTCTTGAGTAATCAATGTTTTATATGCTAACGGATGCTCGCATTGAAAAGCATAAGTTGAAAGCGCCGGAATACCGGATATACTGATTTTAAGCCCGTTTTCTTCGGCTAATTTTTTCCAGCCTGTACGCATTTTTTCTCCGGTTTGGGTGATTACTTCCCACGACTTGATGCGCTCCATTATTTCCAACGTTTTCAATGCGGCAGTTGGCCCGATGCGTTCTGTCCAAAAGGTGCTGCTGATAAACGTTGTTTGGGCGGCTTCCATGATTTCGCGCCGTCCGACAACGGCAGTCAGGGCATATCCGTTGCTGATTGTTTTTCCAAAAATGGTTACATCGGGCTCAACGCCATACTTTTTGAAAATACCGCCGAATGTTTCTCTAAAACCCGAAGTACATTCGTCGAAAACTAATACTATATTGTTCTTTGTCGCCAAATCGCGTACTTTTTGCAGGAAATTATTTTCGGGACCGAAATTGCGGACTACCTCCATTTTTATCACACCGATATTTTCGTTAGCCACAATTTGCTCCAATTCTTCAAAATTGTTGTAATGAAACGGAAAAACAGTGTTTTTAAGATTTTTTGGAACACCGTTAGGACTTAACCCCGGCAAAAGGTGTGCCGACAATCCATCTCCGTTATGGTTTGTAGAAAGATACCAGTCGTGCCAACCGTGATAACCGCAAATAGCCACATTATCCTTGCCCGATGCGGCTCTTGCAATGCGAATGGCAATCGCGTTCGCCTCACCGCCTGTTCGTGCAAATCGCACCATCGCAGCCCATGGATTTATTTCCATCAGTTTTTCGGCTAACCATACTTCTTCGGGGCAGTTCAGCGTACTCATGTTGCCGTTTTTTACGGTTTGCATCACCGCTTCATCCACTTCCTCGTGTCCGTATCCCAGGGTATTTGTGCCGATTCCCATAATCGATAAATCTTTGTAGGCATTGCCGTCCAAATCCCACACGGTACATCCTTTGGCTTTTGAAAAATACGAGGGCCAATGCTCCGGAAAAAACATTTCCGGACGCTTGGATAACAGCATTGTTCCTCCCGGAATCAACGTTTTGGCTTTCTTATAGAGTTCCTGTCCTTTACCCATTTTTATTTTCATTAATCAATTTATATTTCAATTCTGCCAATTTCCAGTCATCCATCGTGTCAATATCCTGAACTTCCTGCTCGTCCATGATATACGCCATGGTTTTTACGGGAGTCAGCGTTTTTTCCCTGAAAAGCGCATCATTCTTTATCATATAAAACATTCCTGCATCGAAAAATTTTGGTTCCAAATCCTGTGAGCGAATAAATTGGGCTTTTCGGTCATTCGGAACAAGAATCCCGTCCTCAATTTTCATTGCCCATTCAATCGGTACAGGGAATTTACACACAGGTTGCAAAGCGTCGTTATTAGAGGCTATCAGTCGATTGTAAGCATCTTGTAATGTCTTTCCCGAAAGAAACGGAACACAGGGATATACGCAACATATAAAATCAAATTCGCGGTTTTCCTGTTTGTAATTTGTTATTACTTCTTCCAAAACATCAAATGTGGTTGCAAAATCGTCCGCTGTTTTTTGTGAACGCATGAAAGGAACTTGGATGCCATTATTCAGAGCAATTTCGGCAATATCATTACAGTCGGTTGAAACCATAATTTCCGAAAATATGCCGGCATCTTTGCAGGCGTTTATTGCGTAGCTCAACATTGGCTTACCCCAAAAAGATTTTATGTTCTTTTTCGGAATACGTTTACTTCCTCCGCGTGCGGGTATTATTGCTATTATGTTTTGCATGATTTATTTTTAATTCCAATTTACAGGGTTAAGCAATTCCTTTTCTTTTACGTCAAGTGTATCAATAAATTCAGTAACTTTTGCAGGTATTTCCTTCCAAGTGCTTTTGATATTCTTTTGCAGTTGAGCAATATTATCAACTCCTACCAACACCCCGTCAATATCGGGATGATGTATCACGCCGTTTAGCGCCAATTCTTCAATGCTGATACCTTGCTCTTTACAAAATTCGGACATGGCGACCAAATAAGGCTTAAGCGGCTTTAACTTTTCGGGTAGTTCATCAGCAGATTTGAAAAATAATCCCTGCAAAAAAACGGAACGAGTGTGAATTTCAATGCCTCGCTGTTTCAATTCCTTTAAATAAGGCTCAAATGCTCTATCCAATATATTATACGGTATTTGAACAATATCAAAAGGCACATTTTTTGAAAACAAGTATTCTAACTCTTTCATATTATACAGCGAAAACCCTGTTTTTTCTATAAAACCATCTTTTCGCAAAGTCTGAATATCTGTCCATATATCAGGTTTTTCTCTGAAATAATCAAAATGATGAACTAAATATCCATACAATTTATTTTTTTTGAGCCTTTTAGTTGTATCTTCAAAAATTGATTTGGGATTTTCGGTTGTTCGCGGTAGTTTGGAAACAATTTTAAAATCGCTGTCCTTTTCCAAAAGTTCACCCAGTACTATTTCGCTATCACCATAAGCATAAGAAGTATCTAGTATTGATATTCCGTTGTCTTTTGCTTCGGCAAGAATCTTTGAAGCATCCGTTTGGGAAACTTTTCCTGTGGAGTTGTTAATACCATAGGAAAGTCCAAACTGCACAGTACCCAATATTAACTTATTCGACAGACTCATTAACTATTCCGTATAAATAACAATCTACTCTTTTTCCTTCAAACAAACACTTTTCTTTTTCACATCCTTCCCTGACAAATCCAGCCCTTTCAAATGCCTTAATTGACCCGACGTTCACATCATAAATTCCTGCCCACAACCGATGAAGTTTTAATTGCTTAAAAGCAAATTCTATACATAATTTTAGCGCCTCCGTTGCAATTCCTTTTCCATAAAAATCCTTATTCCCAATGATTAAACCTACGTCAGCATATTTGTATATGGGGTGAATGTTTCCGATTTTTATATTTCCGATATGTTTGCCTGATGCGATATCAACCATTGCAAAACAATAATTGTAATCGTTATTCACATGAAGAATAAAATTTTTTAATGATTCCATCGTGTGAACCATGTAGCGACTTTCGGTGAATTTAACTACCTCGTAATCATTCATCCAGTTGAGATATTCTTCGGAAGCGTCTTCAATGGACAGTTTTCTTAATATGATACTTTTTCCTTTAAGCATATTTGTTATACTGTTTGATCCCAATAATCTGCATCAGGTAATTTTTCACCCTTTTCTACTTTGGATAAGTCAAATCCCCAGTGTGTTACTTCGTTTTTTTGCAATACTGCCACAAATTCTTCTTCCGTCATGTCAAGATATTTCAAAAACAGGTCTAACGAAGCAGGTCGTTTGCCATCATATTTTAACGCAAGCGTCCAACCTTCTTCCCTTGTCATTTCTCCATTGCGAATATCAATACAAGCCAAATGATTTGTTCGTCCGTGCCCTCGTTTAATATATTTGCAATAGTCTCTAATTCCTTGCCATTGACATTCAATTTTTTCATAATCATATTGCGGAGGAATTCCTTCAACGGGTTGCCCTTGCCAACCCAACTGTTGTTTTATAGTTTCCACATTATGTTTGGTGTGCCATTTAATGTAACTTCCCAAATAGATAGATTTTACTTTCAATTTATCCAATTCTTGCTTCGTTGGAAAAACATATTGATACAAATCTCTTTTTGCTATCTTCCCTTCTAATAATTCATACATTTTATCAGCTGTTAAGCCTAAATTTACCATTTGATTAAACAAGGTTTCATTAAATTCGGTCAATTCTTCATGGGTAATGTATGCGCGATACTCTGCAGGCGATTCTCCCCAAATAATTAACGGGATACTGTAGCGTACCGCTATCTGCATGGTGTGTGCAAATACTCCTGTATGACAATGCCAGCAAAAGTCTCCGGTTTCTATCAACGACTGTTTCATTAATTTTTTTACCACTTGCCAATTAGGAGTAAATTGTAAAACATCAACTCCCAAATTTTTAAATATCTTACTGTTGTTCTCATGTATTAAAGGTCTGAAACCCCAATGGTCGAATCTAACCACTAAAGGTTTCATTTTTAATTGTGTAACGATGTACCATAATTGAAATGCACTGTCTTTGCCTCCGCTATAAGGTACAATACAATCGTATATATCTTTTCCTTTATATTGTTCAACAATTTCGTCAAGCATTTTTCTCCTTATCTCCCAATCAATATTCAGATGTTTCTTTTCTGCTTGTCTGCATACATTACACACTCCGTTCGCATCGAAGTTAATGGTTTCGTGGGTGTCAGGTAAAACACACTTTGTGCAATATTTCATACTATTCATATTTTATAAAACTCTAAAACTTTTTCTATCACAAAATTTTGCTCTTCATCTGTAAGTGTCGGATACATCGGCAAACTCAAACACTGTTCATAATATTTTTCTGCAAGCGGGAAATCGCCTTCTTTCCAACCCAACTGCCTGTAATACGGCATCAAATGCACAGGAATATAATGCACTTGCGTAAAAATATGATGTTTGCGCAAAAAGTCGTATAATTCCTTGCGCCGTTCAATTTGTATGATGTATAGATGATAAGCATTTCCTTCCCTGTACTTGCCTACATTGATATTAATGGGCGTATTTTTGAACGCCGCATCATACTTTTTGGCTATTTCTATGCGCCGCAAAATACCTTCATCAGCGCGGCTCAACTGTGAAATTCCCAAAGATGCCAAAATATCGGGCATTCGATAATTGTATCCCAAGTCTTGCATTTCATAATACCATCCCCCATGGTTTTGTTGCAACAGCAACGGGTCTTTGATAATTCCGTGCGTTCTTAACCTACAAAGTTTGTGGTAAAGTTTTTCGTTATTGGTCGTTACCATTCCTCCTTCGCCGCAAGCGATGTGTTTCACGGGATGAAAAGAAAATACGCTGACATCTGCAAATTGTCCATTACCGCAAAATTGTTTTTGTCCTGCCGAATCAACAAAATACCCTCCGGGAGCATGACAAGCGTCTTCAATAATCCATAAATTGTATTTGTCGGCAATACTCCTTAATCGTTCCAAATCAACGGGCAAACCTGCAAAATCAACAGGAAGTACGCCGCTGTAATATCCTAATGGGTTTGAACCCAATTTTTTTTCCAATTCATCCAAATCCATCAAAGCCGTATCGGGGTCAATATCAACAAAGTCTATTTTCCCTCTGCAATAAGCAATGCAGTTTGCCGAAGCCACAAATGTGATGGGCGTGGTTAAAACAACCGAGGAGTTGTTAGCTCCTAAAGATAGCGCTGAAATATGAAGTGCTTCGGTGCCATTGCCAACCAAAACCGCAAAGTTTGCTCCAACATATTTAGCAAATGCCTGTTCAAACTCGCTAATTTTTGGACCTTGGGTAAGAAAATCAGATTTCAACGTATTGACAACTGCTTCAATATCCATTTGAGTGATGTTTTGTCTTCCGTACGGAATGGGTTCAATCATAATGGCTGAAAATTTGGAGCTACATATTTAACTATCTTTTCTCTTATCGTATCTACGGTTTCCCAAGAGGTATTTGTTCCCGAGTTGTATTTAAAACCTTTAGGCACTTCCCATGCTTTGTAATGTTTTAAATATTTCTCTTTGTTCGTATTTGCTGGAAGTATAGCGTAATACTTATCAAATTCAATAGTATTATAGGAATCGCTTTCGGTGATCATTTCCTCGTGTAGTTTTTCTCCCGGACGTATCCCAACATCTATCAACTTCGCTTTAGGCGCAATTGCTTTAGCTACGGTTTCTATCTTATATGAAGGAATTTTGGGTACAAAAATTTCACCTCCTAAAGCACTTTCAATAGCCCACAAAACCATTTCAACACCATCTTCCAATGAGATATTAAAACGAGTCATCTCAAAGTGAGTGATGGGCAATTCGCCAGATTTAGCCCGTTCCATGAAAAAAGGAATTACCGAACCACGAGAACCCATAACATTTCCGTAACGAACCACTGAAAATCTTAAATCTCGGGAACCTTTTATATTGTTTGCTGCAATAAATAGTTTATCTGAACATAATTTAGTAGCTCCATACAAATTAATCGGGGCAGCCGCTTTATCTGTTGAAAGGGCAATAACAATTTTAACATTAGCGTGTAAAGCGCCATCAATAACCGTTTGCGCCCCTCCCACATTTGTTTTAATAAACTCATCAGGATTGTACTCTGCGGCCGGAACTTGTTTTAGTGCAGCAGCATGAATGATCACGTCAATCCCTTCACAAGCTCTTTTAAATCTCTCCACATCTCTTACATCGCCAATAAAAAACCTAACTTGAGGATATTTATCTTCAGGATAACATTGTAACATCTCAAATTGTTTTAATTCATCTCTAGAATATATAACAAGTCGCTTTACGTCAGGGTATTGTTGCAATATTGTTTGAACAAACATCTTACCAAACGAGCCGGTACCGCCGGTTATTAATATAGACTTATGGTTCATCATACCGAGAATTTGTATTTGAATAATGATTTATAAATGATTTGAATTTAGGGATTACAGCATCTAAAAATAAAAACAACAAAACACTTATCAAAAGCCCCAACACAAAAGCCCCTATTAAGAGTTTTTTTGTTTGAATCGTTGTAGTCTTTGAGCTGGCTTCTATGATAAATATGTAATCTGGATAAACTAATGCAGAAACTAGTTTATTGCGTTTATCAATAAGTTGGTGTAAATAATAAATAGAATTAAATAATGACGTTTCTATAACAAAACGTGCCGCTTCGTCTGCTTCTGTTACACTTGTTAGTTTTGGTTTAGCAGTAGCTACTGTGTTATTATAGAAGCGGTTATCAAAATTTGAAAGATAAGTGTTAGAGTTATGCTGTCCTCCCTTTTGTTCAAACATAGTTATTAAATCTTGTTTAATAGAATCAATTTGCTGTTGATATATTAGGATTAAATTATCTAATTTGTTAATATTGATGGTTATTGTATTATTAACTATGTGAAATATTTTTTGGTGGTATATTTCTACCCATTCTTTTACTATTTCTTCTGCAAGTTTTTGGTCTGAATTTGTAACATAAAAACAAATATTTTTATTTTTACCCAACTTAACTTTAATTTTAGAAGAGCCCAATTGAAACTCCTTACTCAATGCCTCTAAAAAAGTCTTATCTTTTTCAAATTGTAAAGCTAAACTATTAAAGTCCATCTTAGTTTCATTAGGAATATTAACTATTTGAAATTCTATTTTGGCCTGGTATTTATCTTTAACAACTGAAGGGATTTTAAATACTAGTCCTATCAGTACTGCAGCAGCTGTTATGCCAAGTATCCAGTATTTTCTAGGCCATAATAAAAATAGCACATCTATTAACTCTTTCATTCGCAATAGTTTTATTAAAATTATTTCATTTTTATACTTCTTTTCTTAGTTCTCTCTCCACATAGCTTCATTATTTTCAATTTCTTTTTCAATCTTTTTTGGTAATTTTTCTATACAATGATGGCATTTCATTTCTATTGAATACATTCTTCCTATGCAGTAGTTAGAATGTTTACAATCGCTTTTTTCAATTTCTCCTTTTTTAATTTTGTTTATAAAGTCTGTATCTCGAATAAGCGGACGTGCCAATTGAAAGGCAATAAATCCTTCATTGAGCACTTCTTCCATTATCGTTTTAGAGAGTACGCCACCTACGTAAATAAGCGGGATTTTTAAATGTTTTCTGAAAATTTTTGCTGTTCCTAAGAAGTAAGCCTCTTTGTAGGGAACGGTAGGTATCATCCATCTTCCTACCATGGCTATACCGAGTTTGAGCCACCAAAACCGTAATGTATCCATATAGTATGTTAAAGTTTTTAATGGCATGGCACCTCGAAGAATCTCCATGGGTGCTTTGCTTACAAAACCAGCAGTTAACACTAAAGCGTGTACGCCAATTTTTTCTAATTCTTTGGCCACTTCTAAACATTCATCTAATGTAAGTCCGCCATTAAAGCCGTCGTACATATTGGTTTTCACTACAACGGCTATTTCGTTTCCGGCAGCTTGCATTACCTCGTGCATGACCATTTTCATAAATTTCATTCGGTTTTCGAGAGGTCCGCCAAAGCGATCTTTTCTTTTGTTGGTGTAAGGCGACAGAAACTGGCTGATAAGGTAACCGTGCCCTGCGTGAATTTCAACGCAGTCGAAGCCTGCTTTTTTGGCGAGTTTCACAGCATTTCCAAAATCGCAAACTAAGGCTAAGATTTCTGCTTCTTTTAGTGCGCGGACAACAGTAGGCGAGTAAATATTTATACCGGTTGAGGCACCTACGGGTATTTGGCCGCAAGTGTACCAATGGGTCATATTACCACAATGCCCCAGTTGTATGGCAGCTTTTGCACATTCCTGATGGATAGAATCTGTAAGTTTTTTCAGTTCCGGCACTATCTCTTCGCGCATATAGAGTTGTCCGTTGAACGAAACACCGCTTTTGTTTACCGCTGCGTAAGCAACGGTAGTCATTCCTATTCCGCCGCGGCAAACTGCAGTATGATAATCGAACAACATATCGGAGGGTTTGTTATTCTTGCACATATTTTCAAAGGCGGCCGAACGAATGGTTCGGTTTCGTAGCTGGATAGGGCCTATTTGGCATGGAGTAAAAATGGCGGACATAGAGTAAGGGAATTTAAAGGCGCAAAGATAAATTAAATAATAATAATTGTGTAATATAAGCAAAAGAAGGCTCTCAAAAAATGGGAGCCTCTTTTTACCTTGTAAACTTGTTCACTCGTTTACTTGTCCACCTTATTATTGTTTTACAAATTTTTGAGTGCTAATACCATGTTCAGAAACGATACGAATAAAGTAAACGCCATTAGTGAGGTTAGCAACATCAATTACTGCGTGATTAGTTTCATTATTCTTAGAAAAAATGGTTTGTCCTAAGAAGTTCACAATTTCTATTGAATTGAAATTGGTTTCGGCTGTAATTTTAATCTTGTCATTTGCCGGATTTGGTGCGATTGAGAAGCCGATTTTAGAGTTTTCTTTAATGCTTACAAAACATTCCACATTAGACATCGGAGATGTAATAGTTCCACAAATAACTTCTACTTTATAGCAATCTCCTTCAGTGGCATTTTCATCTAAGTAAGAAGTGCCAGTATATTCAGGAGCTATTATTTGTTCGCCTTTGAAAACATTCACTACTCTATCATCAGTCCAAGAAACGAGTACTCCATTTTCTTCTTGACTAATTGAAATAGTAACAGGGTCACATGAAGAACATGCCTCCATCGTTTTGATTTCGGAGGGTGATTCGTTACCATCTTCACATACAGCTCTCACTGACCATGTATGAGCGACGAACGGGTCAACGGTAGCATTTTCAAAAGTGGTTGCTTCAACAGGAGTTTCATTAATTATTGCGCCATCACGATAAACGTTGTAAGTGGTAGCGCTTGCAGAAGCGGTCCAAGATAAATTGGCGCTACTGCATTCTTCATTGTAAACAACTTCTAGGTTTGTGGCTGGTTCGCAAGCAGTCGGAAACCATGTTAAAATTTGGAAGCCAGTTCCAGGGAGGTCATTAAAACTGATTTGGGTTAGTGCTCCGGTTACCTTGTCAATTTTATAGAAAATATCATCATCTGAAGTTTGTGCCATCCAATAAAGCTGACCGGTTTCGCGGTCGAACCTTATATCTTGAATAAAATTAATGTTGCCGATAGGCAAGGAAGCTTTAACAGTAAAATTCCCTGTAGATAAATCAATGGTTCCGAATTCATTAGAAAGGTTTCGTACAGCATAACAAACGCCGTCCTCATCAATAGCAGCATAATAAGATTTTTCTCCGTCGGCCGCCCATGTGGCTATAGTAGTGAAATCTCCTGTAGCTAAATTAACAGTTCCAAATCTTGTACCGTCTGAGTCCGGACCTGTCCAGGGGAATACGTAGGTTAAGCCATTTACGGGATTATAAGCCATACTTGCTGCATCGCATCCGGTACTGTGAAAATTCGCTTTTATGGTTGTAAAAGCGCCGTTGGTGGGGTTAAATGTCCCAAATTGGTTACCCCCGCTCCAACGTACTGCATAGATAATACCTTCAATATACTCAAGAGCTTGAATAGAACCTCCTGAATTGCCTATTGCAGGGGACACAAAAGGATTGGCTAATGTGCCTTTGTAAGCAGGCCACGGGTTTGTTTTTATCGTTATGATAGTTTCACTGTTTGGGCCTTTATAAGGCTCGAATTGCAAGTCGGTGCGCTGCGGCTTTTTCATCCCTTCGGGTGCAGCTCTTTCAGTTTGCGCGTTTAAACTTGTGAGGCACAACACTAATGAAAGTGCTATACACATTGTTTTGGTAAATCCTTTTTTCATAATAAATAAATTTTGGTTAATAATTTTGGTTAATGTTCTGTTGAATTATTTTTTCAAAGTGCGAAAATATATTTTTTTTGATAGTTGTCTTCAAGGAAATAAAATATTTGCATGGGATAACTCCATCAAAAAAATTATAATATCTTTGTCGGGCATTTTTTAATGCAAAAATATCTCATATCTAAACCAAAATTTTACATGAAAAAAACTATTTGTCTATTACTGTTAGCAGTTGCAATTTCGTTCCTCTCCTGCAAAGATAAAACTAATGAATTTGCAGAACAACATTTTACTACTAACCAAATTTCCAGTGCATTAAAAGATTGCATTACGCTTACCTCCATGAGAACGGCAAACACACTCTGCATTGTGGATTCTGCAAACCAAGCCCTTGGATTTTATAAATACCAAGATAGTATTTATCGGTTAGTGCTCCCCCCTTCAGTAAAAGCAGTCGTGGATACGCTTACCAACCACGGCTATGAAAACACAATTGATTCTTTGATTTTTAACATGAACAGAGCGGCAGAAAAAACGAATAACAAAGTAAAACAGTTTTGGGAGGTGGAAGTTGAATCCATTACCTTCCCCAACCCCAACCAACTTTTATACGGGGGGAGTAATGCCATCACAAAGTATGTTAAAGAAACTAAACAAAGCACCTTTATCTCCGAACTTATATCCTCTATTCTTAAAGAACAATTCGATATCCTGCACGTTGTTACCACGTGGAATGAGTTGCAGTTGAATTATCTTGAAATAACAAGCATCTACTCTTCTTTCGATATTTTAGCTTCTACGGCCCAACAAATGGCAGAACATTTTTTTGCGATTATGGCTATTGAAGAAGCTAAAATTAGAAAAGACCCCTCATTAAGAGGAAGCCCAAATGGTATTCTTTTCAAAGTTTTTGCAAATTTATAATAATTATGATGATAAAAAAAACATGGAATATCTCAAAAATCAGGGCAGGCCTTACCCTGATTCTCCTTTTACTTATTACATACGACTCTATCTCTCAAAACAATAATGATAACTTGGCTTACCATTCTGTTCATTACAGAAGTGCTACTACAATCCATATTGAAGGACAAACATTTTCAGGTCAATTAAATGTTGTAAATGTGATTGACAGTTTTTTATACTTACAATTTAATGTTGGCGCTTTTGAGGCGGGGAGATTCTATGCCACTCCGGATTCCGTTTTATTTATCAACAAAATACAAAAGAATTTTTATCATGGGGGGTACGCTTTTTTTCAAGCAATTGCTGATATTGAAATAGATTTTTTTACTATTCAAGCCCTCCTGAATAACCTTCCATTAGCCGAGAATGAAGATATTACTATTTCTTATGAAGGCGAAATTGTTGCTGATGGTCGTACATTCTTTCGTACGTTAAACTTTGAACACGATTCATATCCTTTAGAGATAATGATGGATATTAAAAAAATAACTTTTAATAATGTTCCTAAGGTTAACACATCTATTCCAAAGAATTTTAGTGTTTTTAGTTTTTGAAAATAGCTCTAACCCCTTAGTAACACAATAAGAAAACGCAATGATTTTTAGGCGAGCTACTGTTTTAGATATACCCAATGTTTCTTCTTTGTGGAAAACAACTTTTGGGGACTCTGAACGATTTATCGCCCGCTTTATTTCCTTTTTCGGTGTAGAAACCTGTTATGTTTGCGAATTTTACCATGAAATAATAGCAATAGCATTTGCACTGCCAACCCAAATACGATTCAAAGCTTACTATATCTATGCTTGTGCCACGCATCCGCAACATCAAAAACAAGGTATAATGAAAAAATTGCTTGAAAAAATATACCACGATGCTTGCTGCGAAAATGTGCAAGGTATTTTTCTATATGCTGCAAACAAAAACGTGGCTAACTACTACAGAAAATTAGGGTTTGAAGATTTTTTTTACAGAAAAGAAATCTTGTATGATACCTCTCAACTCAATGCAAAAATAGAAACTTCACCTAACTCTTATTTTGAAATTACACCCGAAGAATACTATATAAAACGAAGAAAAAAACTTTACAACTTATGTTTTGTGGATTGGAATAAAGATTTTTTTCAATTCATTCAAAAAGAGGAATTACATTTCTGTGAATACGAAGATTCTATTTTTTCTTATAAGCTCAAAGAAGACGCTATTGTTGTGGAAGAGTTATTAGGGAAAATGCCTGCTGATACAATTGCACATCTACTAATAGCAAATTCTCCTGATATTAAAACAATTAACTTTAGATTGCCCGGAAGTGATGTTTGTTGTGGGCAAATGAAATGGTGCAAAAGTTCGGATAGAATGAACAATAATGACTATTTTGCTTTTGCAATGGAGTAAAAATATAATTTTGCAATATGAAAACTGTTTTTCGTTACTTCCTACTTCTCGGTGTTTTAATTATTCCTTTGTTTGTATTATTAGATGATTCAGAAAAATTTCCTATTCTCTTTGGCGCTTTTTTGGGAATTACTATTACTTATTGGCTTGCTGTTTGGATTATGAAAGTAAGAGAGCATGAGAGAAACAAGTAAAAAACCATCTTCTCAATAATTGTTTTTTTCTAATTCCATAATCAAACTCTCCTTCCATTGCGGAATTTCAATATTCAGAAACTCTTTGATTTTTGATAAATCAAAAACAGAGTAAGCCGGTCGTTTTGCAGGTGTTGGATAGTGAACGCTTGAAATGGGAAGCACTTTACAGGGTAGTTTTGCACGATTCATTATCTCTTCGGCAAATCCATGCCAAGTAGTAACTCCTTCATTCGCATAATGAAAAACAGAGGGTTTAGAAACTTTATCTGATTGATGAATCATTTCAATGATAACTGTTGCTAAATCGTTTGCGTTTGTGGGGGACCCGAATTGGTCATCAACTACGCGAATTTCCTTGTTTTCTTTACCAAGTTGTACTATTGTTTTTAAAAAATTGTGTCCATATTTTGAATAAAGCCACGATGTGCGAATAATTGCACAAGAGGGCTGTTCAAAAAAAATAGCCTTCTCTCCCTCTAATTTCGATTTTCCATAAATGGAAATTGGGTGGGTGGGTGTATCGGTTTTGTATGGTGTTTTTGCTGTGCCGTCAAACACATAATCTGTAGAGATATGTATGAGAAACCTATTATTTTTCTTGCAAAGCTGCGCTAAGTTTCCAACAGCTTCTGCATTGATTCTAAATGCAAGTTCGGGTTCACTTTCTGCTTTATCCACCCATGTATAGGCAGCTGCATTAATTATACAATCTATTTGATTTTTTTGAATGAAATCAGAAACAGATGTACCGTCTGTAATATCAAGTTCATTTACATCTGTGAAAAAAAAATTATGAATAGATAATAACTTCCTTTCCATATCCCTTAGGCACATCCCCAATTGTCCATTGCTTCCGGTAACTAATACATTTTTCGTTTTCATATTACATTTTTAAGATACCAACAACAACACCTTACACACTTCCTTCTGCTCTTCACTATAAAGCGTTGCATTAAAATTTTGTGGGGTAGTTTCTTCCATAACAATACAATATTTTTCTCCACTTTTCAATTGATGGGTATAATTGATAACCACTTCTTTAATTTTATGGTTATTAAAAAAATCGTACGAAAATTTATCAATGGCCCAGCGTACATAGCTAGCATTATTTACATGTTGATTCATGTCTAAATCCGACAAAACGGCTGTTTGATATACAGGATTTTCGGGAAGTTTTAATCGAGGCAACCTGGGTACGCGCCCTTCAAATGCCAATCTGTCTTTTGGAAAATCTATATGAGTGTTCAGTTTTTCTAAGCGTACAATTCTATTTGTGTGATAATCAACCAACATCCATTCGGAAATGGCACAGCAAAGCCGTTCGCCTGCTTCGTTAAAAACTTCATAATCTCTCAGGAACATGATAGATTCTCGCTCTTTTGCCCAAGTGTCTATGCGAATTTTTTCGTTCCATTTTGGCAATTTGTGAATCTTTAATTGCAATTTTGCCAACGCCCAAAATAAACCCTCAGCATGCAACTCCTGCCACCCTTTTTTAAGATAATCTACATGCGACCACGCCGTTTCGTGCATCATGCTTAGTAATTTCGAAATCGTAACGTTACAATTATGGTCAACATCATAACCGCAAATGAGAAATTCACGAGAAAAAACATTATTAACAAACATAATTCTAAACTTTGGTTTTATTAGTAATATAGTGATACGCCCGGGCCTAACGGTAGTCCAAGCAAAATCCACCCGATAAGCAATGCTGTCCATCCAATG
>Ga0209737_10000908_pt1 | contig 22444 bp, 18 predicted proteins | sample TergutCu122P3_FD_187284 | JGI IMG/M metagenome (GOLD analysis project Ga0209737, IMG submission 187284) | Cubitermes ugandensis P3 segment gut microbial communities from Kakamega Forest, Kenya - Cu122 P3 (SPAdes) (version 2) | ecosystem: Host-associated > Arthropoda: Insects > Digestive system...
CTGCACCTGCACCTGCACCTGCACCCGCGCCTGCGCCTACACCCGCACGCGCTCCTGCTCCTGCGCCCGCACCCACTCCTGCGCCCACACCCGCCCCTGCGCCCAAAGCGCCGCCGCCCATCGAAGACTCTTCTTTTTCCGAGATACCGCCGCTCACCGAAACACCGCCGCCACCGAAGGAAGAACTTCCCAAAGTCACGCGAAGCCGTGGAAGCCAGGAAAGAAAACGGGAAAAGCCACAAAGCAACAAACAACACAAACGGGAAAAACCTGCCAAACCGAGTCGGTTGGCAGCCTCCTTGATCACCATTGGCAAAGTCCTGGAGGAGCGTACCGGATGGGGTAAACGGCGTGAACGCGCCCTGGCGGCGAAAACGGCAAACGAGGCGATCGATAACGAAGTTTTGAGCGAAATCTTTTCGAAGTTCGGTCTCGAAACCAAAATCGACAAAATCGAAGCCGAATTCGATGCCGAAGCCAAAGCCGCCCGTACAGCCGCCCGCAGCAAAAATGGGGTCGCCAGCACAAATTCAGCCACAAAGAGCGAGACGCCAGGAAAGTCTCCTCCGTCCCATTTCGATATCGTCTACGGCCCCCCCTCCATACACACCCCTCAGCACAAGTTCTGGACGATTGCCGTCTGTGTGCTGGGCGTGATGCTCCTCATCCAGTCGATCTTCCTGTTCCGCAACCCGATTGCCCGAACCTTTCCCGGCACGCGTCCCTCGCTGGTCTCGATGTGCAAATTTTTCGACTGCGCCATGCCCCTGCCGCGCGACGCCGAGCGGATAGAACTCCTGGATTACGGCTTCTCACGGCGAAACGGAAATACCAACCAATACGCCTTCTACGTCAGAGTAAAGAACACCGCCAATTTTGAGCAAAGCTGGCCCAATCTCGAACTGATCCTCAAAAACCACATCAACCAGCCGCTTGCCCGCCGCATCTTCACGCCCGCCGAATGGGTGCCGTCCGAAAAGCTCACCCAGAGCGCCGGCATGGCGCCACGAAGCGACGTATCCATCAACATGGAACTCGAAGTCACGGGACTCATCCCGAGCAACTTCGACCTGGGGCATTTTTACCCTTGAGGCCGGTCATCCGAGCCAGGGATTATCACCAAAGACGCGCTGAAACACGGCCTCGATTTCCGCTCGTTCGGGGCGGTGGTTCTGTCCGCCGCGATGGCCGATCTTAAACGCCCCCATTACCGAAGCGAGACGTCCGCAAGACAGCCACTCCCATCCCTGCTCGATGCCGTGAAGCAAACCGGCGCGATAAGCGTCACCGCAACCCGTCGGATCGACCAGCGCAGGCGCAGGCACAACAGGAATATCGATGCGTTCACCGCCGGCATAAATGCAGGATCCCCCGCCGCCGAGAGTCACCACAAACGCTTCGACCCTGGCCGCGAGCGACTCGATGCATTCTCCGGTCTTCTCGCACATGAGCCGCGCTTCGTAGTCGTTGGCCGTGCAGTAATGAGCCCGTTCCAGGCAATGCAGAAGCTCATCGCCGGACAAGATCGGCAATGCCTGGCCGGGATCAAACATAAAAGGCACACCGATGTCGGCCAGCCCTTCGACATGCCGCAGCATCCCATCGCGTCCATCGGGTGAAACAATGGCAAGTCGAGCCTGCCCGCCTTTAGCCGCGCGCACATCGTTCTGATGCGAAAACATCATTGCCCCCGGATGAAACGCGGTAATCTGATTGTCATCCAAGTCGGTGGTAATGAAAGCCTGCGCGGTAAATGTTTCCGGCACGTGACGCACATATTGCTGGCTCAAACCGAGCTCATCGAGCCTTTGTCGGTACAGCCCGGCATCATCGCCTACCGTCGCAACGATGAGCGGTTCGGACCCGAGCAGGCGCAAATTGTAAGCAATGTTGCCCGCACACCCCCCGAACTCGCGCCGCAACGCCGGCACGAGGAAAGAGACATTCAGAATGTGAATCTGTTCGGGCAGAATATGGTTTTTGAAGCGATCCTCGAAAACCATGATACTGTCGTAAGCCATTGAACCACAAACGAGAATGGACATGAAAACGCCCCGCCATCAAATAAAGTACAGCGCCTATTTTAGAGAATTACCTATTTGACTCCCATGATTTCCTGTTTTCGTATGTAATTGCCTTTTACCCCTCCCCGCCCCTATCGCCCTGACCTCTTCCATGCTGACCCATCCCCAATTCGATCCCATCGCATTTTCCATTGGTCCGATCAGTGCTCGCTGGTATGGACTGGCTTATCTTTTTGCCTTTATCTCCTTCGTTCTCCTGGGGCGTCTGCGCGCACACCGCAGGCCAGAATTGGGCTGGAATGCCCAATCTATCGACGATATGCTTTTTTACGGCATATTTGGCGTCATTATTGGCGCGCGCATGGGAGAAGTTCTATTTTTCCAGCCTGCCTATTACCTGACGCATCCCACCGAAATTTTTGCCGTATGGAAAGGCGGCATGAGCTTTCACGGCGGCTTCCTTGGCGTACTGATTGCGATGTGGCTTTACGGTCGCCGCCATGGTCGCGGCTTCTGGGAAATCACCGACTTCATTGCCCCGATGGCGCCCATCGGGCTGGCTGCGGGTCGGCTGGGCAACTTCATCAACGGCGAACTATGGGGCCGCCCCATGCACGAGGCGCTGCCCTGGGCAATGCGTTATCCATGGGTCGATGAACTGCCGCGCCATCCCTCGCAGCTTTACCAGTTCGCTGGAGAAGGGCTGTTGCTGTTCATCCTGCTATGGTGGTTTTCCTCCCGTCCCCGTCCCCCACGGGCGGTATCTGGTTTCTTTCTCGTCGGTTACGGCGTGCTGCGTTTCATCGCCGAATTTTTCCGAGAACCCGATCCGGGCATTTTTAGTGAACTCGGTCAGGGCTGGAGCACTGCGCAATGGTTGTGCCTGCCGATGATTGCCATTGGCGCATATCTACTTATTCGTGCGTTAGTCGTTAGTCCTAATCGCCAATAAGCGTCACCATTGCAGCGAAAAATAGACGATCAGGACTTTCTGGGGGTTGACCGCCCCCAATGCCCACCCCATGCATACCCGGCACATCTTCCGCAATGCTTCGGCCAGAATCGAGCTTCTGATTGCTGGCATGGCGGCGCTAGCCGAAGGCAAACTCGATCACAGACTCGTCGACGAAGGCAAGGACGCGCTCGCGCTGCTTGCCCAGCATTTCAACTCGATGGCCTGTGCGCTACAGACGCGCATCGACGATCTGCAACATTCCATGGAAAGCCTGCGCCGCAGTGAAGAGCGCTACGCGCTGTCTTTTCACGGCGCAAACGATGGTTTTTGGGACTGGGACATTCCGAACGACCTGGGGTATTTCTCCCCCCGCTTCTGTGAATTGCTCGGTTGCCAGGTTGATGCTTCAGTTTCCAACGCTTCGCCGCTGGAAGCACCTATGAAGCTTTTCGCCTTGCGCCTGCATCCAGACGAAATCGCCACCTTCCAGATACGAATGCGCGAGCACCTGAAGGGCATGACTCCCCAGTTCATGCTCGAACACCGCATTCGCCACGAAGACGGCAGTTACCGCTGGATCATGACCCGCGGCGTCGCGCAGCGCAACAAACAAGGGCATGCCTTGCGGATGGCCGGTTCGATCAGCGACATTCACCAGAGAAAGCGCATCGAGCAGCAACTACAGCACGATGCCATGCATGACGGCCTCACTGGCCTGCCCAACCAACCGCTATTCATCGAACACCTGCGCCACGCGCTGGCGCAACGGGAACGCGACCCGCACGTTCGTTTTGCGGTGTTGGCGCTCAACCTCGAACGTTTCCATCTCATCAACGACAGCTACAGCCATGCCGTGGGCGACCACCTGCTTCGTCAGGTTGCCGAGCATCTTGGCAAACTGCTACGGGGTGGCGACATCATTGCCCGCCTGAGCGCCGACCAGTTCGCCATCCTGCTACATAACCTGTCTTCCAACGAAGAGGCCCTGGAGACCGCCAGGCGCCTGCTCGACCTGCCCGCGTTCATGGCCCTGGATTCCCAGCAGACATTACACATCCGGTGTCGGATTGGCATCGTCATGAGCGATGACGGAAACGATGCCGAAACTCTGCTGCGTGATGCTGACAATGCGCTGCAAACTGCTCGCAAGAACCCCTCTATGCCCGTGCAGCTCTTTCAGGCATCGATGTACGACAACGTATTGAGTCGGCTCACGCTCGAGGTTGAATTGCGCAATGCTTTGGCGGGAAAAAAGTTAAGCGTCGCCTACCAGCCTATCATTCGTCTTTTCAATTCCAACATTGCCAGTATTGAAGCGCTTGCGCGCTGGCAACATCCTGAGCAGGGTTTCATTCCGCCGAGCGTCTTCATTGCGCTGGCCGAATCTCTCGATCTGGTGCATGAACTAGGCATGTTCATACTCGATCGTGTCTGTCTCGACCTCAAAGAATGGATTCATCGAATTGGAATCGATGGCGTACGGCCTGTCAGTGTCAACCTTTCGGCGCGTCAGCTTTCGCGTCCCAATCTTGCTTCTGAGCTGATCGACACCATTGCCAGTCACGATTTACCGCCTGAGCTGCTACGGTTTGAAGTGACAGAAAGTCTGATTACCCGCTCCAGTGGTCCGGCCATTGAAACCTTGCAGAAATTGCGTGAAACCAGGATCGTGGTCTTGATCGACGACTTTGGAACCGGCTATTCGGCGCTCAGCTACCTCTACACCCTACCTTGCGACATTCTCAAGCTGGATGGTTCTTTCATTGGCGCCATCACTACTGACTCGCGCCTGCGCGCCATTGTCCGTCACAGCATTGGCCTGGCCCATGACCTAGGCATGGCCGTTGTTGCGGAATGTATTGAAAGCGATGCGCAATCGAACATGTTACGTTCCATTGGTTGTGATTTCGGGCAGGGATACTTGTTTTCAAAGCCTGTTCCTGCTGACGATATTTGCCGGATGCTGGCAGATCAAAACAAGGCAGGGAAGGTCTGAGGGGTTTATTAACCCGGCCCTTAAATTCCAGGGTAGGCACAGGGGCTTGATCCTTATGGCGGTCAATGAGCGGATGTAGGGGCACGGCATGCCGTGCCCCTACGGTGGAACAATTCGGCAAACCATGTGGTAGGGGCGAATAATTATTCGCCCCTACAGAAACACCCCGCCCTAGGAACAACCTCCTGTGGTTGCCCTTGCGTTTGACTAAGGGCCGGCGGAAGTGACCGACTCCTCGTTTTCTTGAACAAGCATAAAGTCGACTGTCAAGTAAAAAAGTGGCAAACACTAAAAAAAATATCAAAAAAATACAAAAAAATTTGCGTTAACGAGACAAAAATCACACTCACGTGTCATAAAAATTAACACCTTTTTAACCACTATGTGTTACAAAACATTAATTTACGCAATTTTTTATATCTACATAAATATTTGCTTACATTTTAACCCGTTGAAACGGCAATTATTTGCATTAAAAACACATATTGACATAAATATTTATTTATAAAATTTAATAACTTTTCCTGAAATAATTACTCATCAATTATATTAATACTTTTCAATATCTGCTTACAAAAAACACGTTGACACCCCAATAGCGAATACTAGAATCAGAATCGTTATGAGTAGCTTGCCGGGATGCTCGTATCAATTACTTTTATCCATCCGGTTTCACAACTTTATGGAGTATTACCATGAAACAAAGTCATTTAACAAAACTCCGCCAACGCATTCGCCAAGCCGGCCAAGGGATGACGGAATATATCATCATTGTTGCGGTCATCGCTATTGGGTCAATCGCGGTGTATACGGCCTTTGGGGATACGTTGCGCGGACAGGTGGCAATGGCAGCAATGGGGCTATCGGGACAAACAGGCGCTCGCGAGAAAGTAACTAATGCGGCAACTACAGCAGACGGCGCAACGTCAAGAAATCTTACCAATTTTACTACCGGCGCTGGTGGTGGCGGTGGCGGTGGCGGTGGCGGCAACAACAATTAGCCGTAAAAAAGTATTACCCCGCTTCTTTTCCCATATCGAAAAGAAGCGGGTGGTTTTAAAACTGTTCTGCGTTATTACTGCTATATGAAAATAGTTTTGCCTGTTCAAATGGAGAGTTAAACATGTCTCGCGCCATCATCGGAAAACTGTGCAGCAAAAAGCGTAATCGCGGCCAAGCCATTTATTTATCTCTGGCAACGCTCATATTCTTGTCGCTGATGACCTTTGCCGCTTTCAACATCAGCCAGATGACGCACAACAAGGCTCAAACAATGAACGCCGCCGATGCCGGGGCGTACACAGCAGGAATCTCCGTAGCACGGGACTTGAACTTCATGACCTATGGCAACCGCGCAATGGTAGCAAATCATGTAGTGGTAGGACAAATCGTCACGATGACATCGCTAGTTCGAATATTTCAGGAATTCGCACATAATTTAGGTCTTTTGGAACCAGTAGGAGCTGTTTTGTCGCTAATACCTTATGTGAACATAGTTGGCAGGCCTATACAGATGATCGGTGATGCTGCTCAGAAAGTTGATGAGGCAATTGATAGAATTCTGCCGGGTTTAAGAGTTTTGATAGAGATTCAAAACAAAATAATATTAGGAATATTCGCGATGCAAGGAGCTGTTCTAGTTGACAATTCGGTTAGACTGGAAGGAAACGTTAAACATGTCGTAAGAGCCAACGACCGTGAATTGGAGGTTGATTTCGCTTTGCCGAGCGGTGGAAGCGGTATCATAGCAACAGGCGAAAATCTTCGGGCCTTTGTAGAGACTTTTTTCTTTGATTTTAGCGCCAAAAGAGGCGACACCCATCTTCGAGATGTAGTCAGAGATTCGCGTGATGGTTTTACCAAACAGCGTAAATGGATGGGAGGTGATGTTCCTGTTCCATTTAGTGACGCCATCTGGTTTTCATTTTACCTTTTCCATGGTGGAACTGATATGAGTAATAAATCTGATGCAAATTACGCTTGGGTGAGTGTTGATGCAGCAGAAGTTAAAAATATCCCGATTATTGGTGACTTTAATAATTATCAAAACAGTGCCATTTCGGGATCAACCCACGCAAGCGACTGGGCAGATTTGGATCATGGCGAACTGAGCAGCAGCCAAAGAGAGACGGCGCACTATAAAGCCTACAATGAGAAGTGGGCAGCCAGCTTCAACAGCAGAACTGGAAGATTCATACCCAGGCAAGACAGAAGGTATAAAGGGGGAAGAAACAATAATGGTACCGATTTTGCAACGGCATATGATGGGCTGCAACATTATTGGGACTTAAAGAAGCCCGAAACAAATATGGAACGGGCGACTAAAGAGTTTGTAGTCATTGTCTATAAACCCATCCAAGGTAGCAGAAGTACGCCCAATGCCAATGAAACGTTTCAGATCCAAGATACGGATAGTCCGTTCAATCTGAGTGAAGGCCGCAAGAAGATTTATGGCGTAGCAGCCGCTCAGGCATTTTTCCGTAGTCCCGCAAAAAGCGACGGTGATCTTAGCGCAGGAAGAAAATTACCTAATCAACTTTACGAAAAAGGCGTGTACGCAAGCCTGTTTTCTCCCTATTGGCAAGCACGCTTGACAAGTATGCCGCTGTGGGCAGATGTCATGTTAGCCGCCTTTTCTAATGACTAAACAAAAGCATTACTGTTTAGCCATCCAAAGGAGCTATGATAAAATGAAGACTAAAGAAAAAGGCAACACACAGAAAGCGGATGAAGCGCCTGAGTTGTTTATGTGTCAGGCAAAAGACCGCTTCATGAAAAAAAACAACCTGAACTTGGCGTGCAGAAAAGTTATTGGTCAACCTCCTCGCCAGCACGGGCAAGCGCTCGTGGAAACGGCGATATCCGCGCTGTTTGTATTTATCCCAATCTTCATCTGCAGTTGGGCGCTGTATGCCTACGGGCAGGCACGTACCTCTGCACTCAACGGAGCACGCTATGCGGCGTGGGAGCGGACGGTATGGCATGCCGAAGATAAAACCGTACCGAACGTAATAAGAAACGACGTAGCGAGACGCTCGACGCAAGAGATTGAAAATCTCATGATTGAGCGTTTTTTTGCCAACCCTGACGCAGTAATCAAATCCAACTATAGCGATCGTGACGCGGCAAAGAACAATAATCTGGCCTCATTTTATTCTCTGCATAATAACGACAAAGTGATTGACATCGAACAGGATGCAGGTACGGCAGGAGACGGAAAGGCCGGACGGCCTACGCTCACACTTGATGAGGCCGATAGAAATACGGCTCCCTTTGTAGTGACTGCCTTCAACAAAATTGCTGACATAGAAATTTTTGGCAAAAGACTGGGTGACATAGCTGGAACGGCATCTCTGGAAGATAGAGGAATCTATACGGCAACAGTCAACGTCAAGCTTAATGCCGTCAAGAATGTAAAAGTTCTTGATGAGTTGAACCTGAACATCACACAACAGGCAACGGTCATCACGAATTCTTGGAGTGCCGGCGGCAAAGAACATGAAGAAGCTATTGTGAAACCAATGGTTCCGGCAAGCATTCTGGACTTGCCATTCATGGATATTTTCAAAGAGGGTCCTGTTAAAAAGGTAGTAGACCTATTTACACCTTTCGGTGAGTACGAGCCGGGATGTGTCATGGGTGATGTTGTTCCAAAATATGCACGAGTAGGTAGAAACAACGGTGGAGATCAGCTATGTGTCAATTAATGAAAACAGTTCTCTTTTTAGCGTTTCTTTTGTTTGCTTCGTACAGTCCGGCAGCATCCAAACAGGATGTTTTACCCGTGCCTCCGAATGCTGTACCAGAAATCATTGCAAGCGACATGCGTTTTAATGGTGCCCCCATGCAGATCGTACAATTTGCTTCACTGGATTCCAAAGAAACATTGAAATTCTACCAAGACTTTTTCAGCAAAAATGCAGAAAAAGGAAAGTTTGCTGTAACGCCTGCAAACGGAGGTGTAATGATCGGCGCTTTGATGGGTGAACGCCTTGTCACTATTGAAATACATGGGCAACCTGGAGAAGCTGCAAATGTTCTTGTCTCTTCCATCAAACCCAAGCTTGCCCAATCTCCTGAAAAACTCGCCCGCGACATTCCCCGTATGCCAGGCACCAAGGTCTTACAACATCAGGACAGCCGTGACGGTGGGAAAACAAACCGCTTCATCATCACGCAAAACAAGCAATCAGTAGAAGGCAATGCGATGTATTTGCGTGAACATTATATTCGCTCAGGGTGGCAACGCGACAAGGATGACACGATCCAATCCGGTGAGCATCGACAATTAGGGTTTTCAAAAGAGAGACGGCACTTGCTGGTGGATGTGCAAAAAACAGATCTGGATACAACTACAGTGATTTACAACGAAATGACGGAATAAGGAGAACACAAATGGCTTGGCGAAAAATCCTGCGTGGTACGCGCATCATGAAGCAGCAAAAAGGACAAGCAATGATGGAATACGTCATTATCGCCTTCCTGCTGATCGTTGCGCTGCTTGTGCCTTTCAGTGACGATGATGGCGAAAATAAATCGCTTGCAGACAGGCTAGTGGAAGCTGTCAAAAAGAATCACGAAGCCAAAGTCTTCGCAATTGGTAATCCTGTCGTCGGCTCATTATCGATCGAATTACCTTCTCCTTAACCAATGTTTAATTTCAAGAAACGGAGAGATTTACCATGGCAACGACAGCAGGAAAAAGACGATTGGTTCTTCTTGGATTAGCGCTCGGCATGGCTTGCCTTGCAGCTGTCCTGGTGAAGTCATACCTTGATCGAAAAGCCCTTGAACTGGAAGCGCGTTATACCGATCGCACGGAAAAGACCGCCGTCGTAGTAGCCAAGGGCAATGTGCCCGCAGGCACTCGGATAAAGATCGAGAATTTTGCTATTCGCCATATGCCGCTGGACATGATTCCCCCAGACGCGATTACGCCCCAAGACATCGAACGCGCTTTGGGACAAAGTCTGAAAATTAACCTGCCCGTGGGGCGACCGCTTCTGTGGGGGTATCTCTCCAGCGGGATGAATCCATCTTTCTCCGACCTGATGGAAGAAGACCGCCGTGCACTGACCATCGCGGTGGATGAATTGAATTCCATCTCCGGCATGATCCGGCCTTACGACCGCATCGATCTTTTCATTATCCGCAGGGAAAAACAGGACATACCGGACAGCAAGGAAACCAAGGTCGTCATGCCACTCATGCAGGATGTGCTGGTCAAGGCCACCGGCAACATCGTGCGCCGGGAAACCACGGCAAACGGACGAGAAATCGACCGCCACTATTCCACCCTCACACTGGATCTACTGCCCGATGAAATCGGCAAAGTGCTGATTGCGCAGGAAAACGGCGAACTCAAGGCCGCGCTCAAACGCCCGGAACAGAGCATAGCCGGCTACGTCCCTACTCGTGAATCCGACCTGTGGGGGGACAAGGTCCAAGGCAAGAAGGAGGGAATCACCTTCTACATTGGCGGCAGAGGCAAGGGGGCGCTCAACTCGGAAATGCATCCTTATTCAGACGATGTCATCACGGGCGGCAGCGTGCTGTCCGATAACACCCAAACGATAAACCCTTCAAACGATGTCATTACGGGTGGCAACACGCCAGCCAATCGCGCCCCAATGGATCTCCCGGATGACATTGGCGGACCAATGACCGAGCAACAAATGCAGCAAATAGAGCAAATGAGGCGGGGCCATGAAAATAATGCGGTAACTGTCAATGATTCCGCTGCGCCTGAGTCCATCAACATTGCATCCGCTGAACGGCGGGCGCAGTAAACACAACACGATTATCGGAATATGTGGAGAAAACAAATGAGACGCGAAAATCCCACGCATGAAAATCCAATGCGCAAAGACATCAAGCGCACGAATTCATCGCACAGAAGTTCTACGCACAGAACTTCCACTCGCAGAAGCGCTACGCACAAAAGCCCTGTGCGCAAAAAACTGATGCGTATCTCGGTACTGGGTCTTGCCATGACCATAGCGCTGTCCTTGCCGCTGGCAGCGCAGCAGGATCCGTCATTTCAGCGGGTCGCACCTGCAGCGCAACGGGAGGGCACGGTATCCCAGAGACCCGCGCCCACAGCACAGCAGAACGTGGCATCTCAGCAAAGCGCGCCCGCAGCACAGCAGAACGTAGCGCTTCAGCAAACCGAGTCCGCAGTACAGCAGGACGTAGCACTTCAGCAAACCGAACCTGTGTCACAGCAAGATACGGTATCTCAGATTGCTACGCTTGCAGCACAGCAGGACACGGCATCTCAACTCCCCATGCTTGCCAATCAGCAGGCCGCGGAGGCCGCCGCACCGATGGTGCAATTGTATATGGCCCCCAGTTGGCAAGCGCCGCAAGAGCTGGAAAACAGCTTTCATCTTTACGTGGGTGAAACAAGGGTCGTCAAATTGTCTTCGCCCATCGTCAAGACGGCCATCGGGAACGGCAAAGTACTGTCCACCGCGATGGTCAACACAAGCGATCTACTGATTATCGCCAATGATGCCGGGCGCTCGACGATGCACCTGTGGCTCAGGGACGGTTCCGAAGTCACCTATGCCGTAGAAGTCGGACTCAACAGCCCGGCAAAGACCTACGCACAGGTTCGGGAACTGCTCGGCAAGGATGAGAACATCAACATCTCGCTGGTGGGCAACCGGGTGTTCTTGCAAGCGCAAACCCTGAAACCGACTCAGATACCACTTATCAGCGCGCTGCAAAAAGCCTTTCCCGATCAGGTCGTACTCATCACCGGGAACGATGTAGCGCTGGAAGAGCGCACCGTGCATCTGACTGCGCAACTGGTGGAAATCAGGCGAAGCGCGCTGGAGAGGCTGGGTATCGAATGGTCGGAATCCATCTACGGCCCGCAGGCAGCCACCGTTGGCGACATGAAACTTCTGAAGACCAAGGATGGCACCCAGCACTATCTACGACCGGGGCAAGGTGGCGGCGGCCTGCCCAGCCCGGAGGCATGGCCGGGCTATACGAATCCGTTCAAAACCGCATTCAGTCTGGCCACGATGATTTCCTCCAAGATCAACCTCCTGCGCAGCCAAGGCGACGCCTACCTCGTAGCGGAACCGCGGCTGACCGCGCGTTGCGGCGGCAAGGCGGACTTCACCTCGGGAGGCGAACTGCCCATTCCCGTCCAGAACGGACTTGGATCAACCAACGTGGAGTTCAAGGAATACGGTGTCCGGCTGGCCATCGAGCCTAGTTGCGACAAGCTCGGCAACATCCGCGCCAAGATCAAGACAGAAGTCAGCGAGATCGACCATGCTGTAGCCGTCATGGGCGTACCGGGGATACTCACGCGCAAGGCGATGTCGGAACTCGATCTGGTGGAAGGTCAGTCGATGCTGCTCTCGGGGCTGGCTTCTCACACCGCTGGGGAGGGCGAAAACAAAGTGCCGTTTTTGGGCAGCATTCCGTTGCTGGGGCACCTGTTCAAGAGTACCGACAAACGCGGAGAACGTACCGAACTGGTCGTCATCATCACGCCCAGTTTCATCTCTTCCGAGAGCGAAGCTGTCAAGGGAAGACTGGCCCGCCGCAAGCAGCTCATGGGCGAGACCGAAGAGAAGCTGCGTGAGCATGACGTGAAGCCTCTGGACTGGAAAGCCCCCCCGCCGCCAGAGCCGCCAGACAGTCTGGGCATGGAAAGCGCAGACATCAAAAACATCCTGTATGCAGGAAGAGATACTAAAAAACCCGCCCCAGAGGCGAGCGCCGTTACCTCACAAGCGCCAAACCAGACGCCCACACAAACTTCCGTGCAGCCACGGGCGACTTCGCCAGGAAACTACACCTTGAAGGGTGAAGCCCCCTGGCGCCCAAGCCGCGTCTATGACGACGGGCAAAGAACCGTGATCGAAATGCCGCAAGGTATCCCCGCGGACAAAATCCCGGCGCTGTTGATCGTACAGGCGGCTGCGGCATCGGGTGAAGCGCCCGTGAATTACCGCCTGGAAGGTTCACGCTACGTGGTAAATGGCATGTTTGACCGCGCCGTGCTGGTAGCAGGTTCCGGGTATTACCGGCAAAGCGTCATGATCGAGAGGCAGCCATGAAACGTTTATATTGCTTATTTGCCCTTGCATGTCTGGCGGGCTGTAGCAATGCCCCCGTGGCTGACACTGCCCCGGACACAGCAAAGTCGGAAGCCGTCCAGAACGTGCCAAAGGCAAATTACGGTGTCTTCGTCGGTATTGGGCCGGCCATCGAGACGCGCTTGGCCGCTGAGGCCGCCCGTCAGCTATGGCGTCTCTACCCCGCCCCCCAATATCGACTGGATTTTCAACAGCGCATCACCGACACAGACGAATTTGGCCACTTGTTGATCGGCGCCTTGCAGCGCGATGGCCATATCGTCCGTCAGCGGCACGATCCCGCCGTCACGCCGCAATGCGACCAGAAAACAGCCGGAAAGAAAAGCGAGAGCAGCGACTTCATCGTGCTGCCGGTGTGCTACCTCGTCGATGACGTCTCGGGCATGTTACGGCTCACCCTCTACACGGCGGGCGACACCTGGAACCGGTTCTTCATCGAAGAAAAAGGCAAGCTGACGCCGACAGGCGCATGGTCGTACAGAAAGGGAGAATAGCCATCATGGCCACGCATCGCATCATCCTCAAAACCCCTGACGGCGCGCTGGACGAACGAATGTTCAGCACCAACGTCGTGACCGTTGGCCGGGACGATGGTTGTGACATTGTCATCAAAGGATGGACCATTGCCAAGCGGCATGCCGAAATTCGTTTCTCCCGCGAGGGCGCGCGCATTTTCAGCCATAACATGCTGATGGGCGTAGGAGTCAACGGAGAACGTGTTCAGGAATACGGTCCCTTGTTCTCAAGAGATGAAATCCAGCTTGGAAACCATTCCCTGTTTGTGATTCCCTCCGTGGAGGAGGAACAAGGCACGAATGGTATTCGGCAAAACGGGCGCGGACGTGCGCCGGAGATGCCTAAAAATCATCCCAACAACATTGAGCCGCGCCTTGAACCGCGCTTGCCCGCTCGACCCTCTGGGCAGCCCTCTCACAGTGCGCAAGCCCCCGGACAGAGCAGACCGGACGTTCGTTCTGAGCAGGCGCGGCCTGCCGCTCACCAGCAACCTGGAGGCAATTATCCAGAAAAACAAGTCGTGCGAACGGAGCGAGAAACACAGCGGGAGTCGCCACAGGAAGCACCGCAAGAGACGCTTGACATCTACCTCGAATGGCGCAAAAAGGCACATGCCGAACTCATCAAATTGATGGATGTACGTCGCACCGACATCACCACCATGACGGAAACGGAGTTGGAAACCTCCGTCCGCCTGATGATCGACGTGGTGTTGGAGAGCATGGAGGGGTTGCCGCGCAAAATCAAACGGGAGGTACTTGCCAAACAGGTTCTGGACGAAGCCATTGGTCTGGGGCCGCTGGAACCCTTACTCAGTGACGAGACCGTCACCGAAGTCATGGTCAATGCTCATGACCAGATCTTCATCGAACGTGGCGGCAGAATCATCAAAAGTCCGGTCTCTTTTACCAATGATCGCGCGGTCATCTCTGCGATTGAACGTATCGTGGCCCCCATAGGCCGCAAGATCGATGAAAGCTCGCCGCTCGTAGATGCCCGTCTCAAGGACGGTTCGCGCGTCAACGCCGTCATCCCGCCGCTGGCCATCAAAGGGCCGAGCATCACGATCCGAAAATTTCCCAAGCACCGGCTCTACGGAGAAGACCTGATCAAATTCGGCACGCTCAACGAAGGCATGTTGGAATTTCTCTCCTTCAGCGTTCTGCAAGCGAAAAACATCATCATTTCGGGGGGAACGGGGTCCGGCAAAACAACGCTATTGAACATCCTGTCGAATTTCATCCCGAATACTGATCGTATCGTCACCGTGGAAGACGCAGCCGAACTACGGCTGCATCAACCCAACCTCGTTTCGCTCGAAGCGCGTCCGGCCAACAGCGAAGGCAGAGGAGCCATTCCAATCCGGGAACTGGTCAAAAACTGTCTGCGGATGCGCCCTGACCGCATCGTGGTAGGCGAGTGCCGTGGCGGAGAAGCACTGGACATGCTGCAAGCGATGAACACGGGCCACGATGGTTCGCTGACCACCGCGCACGCCAACTCCGCGCGCGACATGTTGAGCCGCCTGGAAGTGATGGTTCTGATGGCGGGGATGGACCTGCCGGTGACGGCGATTCGTGAGCAAATCGCCTCGGCAATCCACCTGATCGTGCAACAGACGCGCTTCAAGTGCGGCAGTCGCAAGATCACGACCATCACGGAAGTCACTGGAGTCGAGGGGGGCCGTATCCAGTTGCAGGACATCTTCGTGTTCGAACGTGAGGGCTATACCCCCGAGGGCAAGGTGAAAGGCCGTTTTACTGCCACGGGCGCAGTGCCGGAATTTCTGGAAGAGTTGCGTGATGCGGGGGTCAAGACGCCAACGTTGAAAATATTCCAACCATCGGGTGCTCGCCATGAATGACGCTATCATTATTGTTGGATTGGGCGTCCTCTGCGCCGCTACGGTGTGGCTCCTGGTGGCAAGCCTCATGCCGGCATCGGCGAGTACGACAGGCACATCGCAAACCACGCGCAAGGCGCTCATCCAGATGATGCCAGAACGCAAGGTGTTGATCCCCGTTGGCGCCGCACTGGTGGCCATGACCGTGTGGTTCGTCACCGAACGTCCCCTGATATCCTTCCTGACCCTGGTGGGCCTCATCGTCTTCCCGAATAAATACTACGCCTGGCTGCACAAAAAGCGCATGGAGATACTCGACAGCCAGGTGCCAGACATGCTGGCGATGGCCGCTGGCGCCATGACGGCAGGCGCCTCGCTGATGGTGGCGCTGGAGTCCGTTGCCAGGGACGGCCCTCCACAAATCAAACAAGAACTGGACATGATGCTGCGTGAAGTCAGACTTGGCATCGACCTCGACATTGCGCTCGATCAATTGGCCTCACGGATGAAATCCGAAGAAATGGTCATGGTAGCCGCAGCAATTAAGATCGGCAGAGAGAGCGGGGGCAATCTGTCGGAACCGCTCGAAAAACTCTCGCATGCCATGCGGGACCGTCAGAACATGGAAAAGAAAATCCTTGCACTGACCGCGCAGGGACGCATGCAGGCCATTGCTATGGCAGGGTTGCCGTTTGCCCTGCTCTACGCCCTTTTTCAACTCGATCCGGTCGCGATGGATCCGATGTTTCGCACTGTAATAGGCTGGGCAGTCTTTCTGGCAGTGTGTTTCTGGATCTCCGTAGGCTTCAAGATCATCAGAAAAATCATGGACATCGACATATGACTATCCTACTTATCTGCGGATTGCTCGTAAGCTCAATCCTGATCGTGTTCTGGCTGGCAAATCAGGAATACGAAGACCTTGGCGAGGAAGACCGGGAATACAAAGACCCGTTGCCGCCGTTCTTGAAGCTGGTCTGGCCGCTGGTACGTTGGGCGGACAGGCGCATTGCGGCCTATGTACCGATGGGACTGCGCCGTCAGATCGAAAGGAAACTGGCCTCTGCGAACTTAATACACCTGATTGAAGTCGGGCAGTTTGCGGCGCTCAAAATCATCACTGCCCTACTGGCAGCGTCGGCCTATGGGCTGGCAGCCTGGATGCTCGAGCATTTCGACTTTCTCTTTCTATTACTGGCCGCGATAGTAGGCTTTTCCATGCCGGGCTTCTGGCTGAGCGACATTCGTAATGCTTACGTCAAACAGGTGAGCAAAGAACTGGCTACGCTACTGGACTTTCTGACGCTGGGCATCGAGTCGGGACAGAACCTGAGTGGCGCCATTCGGCTGACCATCAACAAAGCCCCCAGAGGTATTCTGCGACTGGAACTGACACGGGTCATGCGGGACATCTCGGCGGGGATGCCGCGCTCCGAGGCGTTGAACCGGATGCAGGAACGCGTCGATGTCAAGGAAGTCACGATGATGGCAGCCGCTATGATCCAGGCCGAGAAAATGGGCACCTCGCTCGGCCCGGTATTGCGTGAACAGGCCAAGCAACGAAGAACAGAGAGATTTCTGAGAGCGGAGAAAAAAGCGTTTGAAGCGCCGGTCAAGATGATCGCCCCGCTCGTGATCTTCATCTTCCCGTGCACATTCGCTTTTCTGGGTTTCTTCCTGTGGCAGAAAGTCGCAGGCAGTGGCCTATTTTGAGGGGAAAGGGAAAATGTATTTTCTGCCGAAACTGCCCCGAATAGGACTGGAACTGGAAGGGCGTCCGCTATGCGCTGAAATCGCAGTGGCATCGAGCTTCGGCGCGCGGATGCGTGGTCTGATCCTGGCCGGGCCGCTTGAACCCGGTTACGGGCTGCTGATTACGCCATGCAACAGCGTCCACATGTTCGGAATGCGCGAACCGATCGAAGCAGTATTCCTGTCGAAAGAGCTTCGCGTACTCAAAATCAGCCCTCCTTTGAAGCCGTGGCGCAGCATCAGCGTGTGCCTTGACGCATGGGCGGTGCTGGAGTGGCACGTTGGGCAGGCGGCATATTTCGGTCTGTATGAAGGCTCGCAGCTCAAACGAATCCATGTAGAAGCCTTCCCTTTAATGGAGTAGACAATGAAAACGAAAGCCTTGCTTCAGCGTGGCGCTACGATGGTGGAGTACATCATCGCGATGCCGATGTTCATCCTGCTAATCTTCGTCATTGCCGAATTTAGCCTGATGTACCAAGCCAAATCCGTGCTGGATGTTGCCACGTTAGCAGCAGCGCGCGCCGGGGCCACCCATGGGGGCAACATCAAGAGAATGAAAGGCGCAGCGATTATCGCGCTAACCCCGCTCTACACCACGGAAGCAACGGTTTCCACCCTAGGTCGAACCCTGAGCAGTGAAGGCATTTCGGGTCTGCTCAATCTAGACCGTTCGGATCTGAACAATCGAGGTATTTTGGAAGGGGCAGCGGCATCGGTCATAGACAACGTCCTACTACCGCACCTTGTCGGCAGCACAAGTCTCACCTCTCCAGACGCGGCCGGCAGTATCTTCAATGACTACGATTTCGACGATCTCGAAAATTCGCAATTGGGCGGCGTAAAAGTAGAAATTCTCTCGCCAACCCCGGAAATGGTGAAAGGATTCGGTGTTAATCGAAATTACGGAAATGCCAATTCTCCCAAGACAAAAGTCATTCCGAACGATAACCTGATGTACCGGGACTCGAAAGTCATAAGATCTGGCGTCAACATCCAGGACGCCAATCTACTCAAGATTCGGGTCACTTACCTATATAAACCGAAGATGCCATTAGTGAAATACTTCTTCACGCCGCTGATGAATGCCAACCTGACCAATGTACTGTTTCAGGGAGGCTCAACGTTCTCGGGAGGCCCGGCAGCGGGCGAAATAGTGAACGCGATGGAGTTGCTGGGAGGCTGGCACGTCCCGTTGGTTTCCTACGCTACGGTACGCATGCAGAGCGACTTCGGGAGAAAAAATTAAAAATCCCCGGACGGCGCTTCGCTTGTCCAGGCTACAAATTCTGTGCTGAACACTGAAATTAAAGGAGTCATGACCTCATAGCGCATAAAAAAACCGGCTGGATGCCCCAAAGCATCCAGCCGATTCCATAACAACGCTTGTTACAGCCAACCCGCTTTAATTCACCGTTACCTTCCGGCGGCGCGCGGCCATTCCGACGATGCCCAACCCCGCGAGCATCATGGCATATTCGGCGGGTTCGGGAACCGCCGCAGCCATTCCAAAGATATAATTAGCCGAAGCGCCTTTGGTTTCTCCAGAAATCAGGAACGTATAACTAGTGCAGGCCGGATCAAAATTGAAGGTCCCGAATACCGAAGTACCGCTGCCGTCAATCTTGAAAGAACCCAGAAGATCCTTGGACAATAACCCGTTAAGATTATCACCCGTGTAAGAGCCCTTATATACGGCTATTTCCAGATTTTGCACACCAAAATTTTGGCTGCCATTAAAGATCACAACCGTGGCGTTAACATTGCTCGCAAGCACGTCCTGGCTGACGGTGAAAGTAAACCAGTCGTTAAAATTGCCCGAAGCTGAGCCAGAACTACCCGAACCGCTCAGTGAATTGCTGAAAGAAAGCTCACCGAGATCCCATTTATACTGATTAGCCTGCGCAAAAGCAGCAAAACCTAACCCAAATATAACGGCGGAAACCGTCTTGCTAAGTTGCTTCATACCGTCTTCCCCTAAAAAAATACGCAAAAAACGGACAGAAATAAGCAAGTTTAATGCCATGTTTGATTGGTTTTTTATACCCACTGATTGAAATGACGGTTTTATAACAATGACGCCAGCGCCAATGCACAACCAATACTGAAAATTGTCTTGGTGGAGCGTTTCTTTGATGTTTGGGCGATTTTGTCGGTTTCTTACGCAAACAGAACAAGCTACATCGCCAAAATAATGATTCAACATAAACTCTCGCTACATAGCTCGTTCGGCATATCGCCGCTGCGACAAACCGCCAAACCAAAGGCTTTTTGCAGCAAGAAAAGCAAAAAATGTCACTTATTTTTACACTTTTTTTCGAGGCGTGAAATTTGACACATCAGCCAGTCGCCGCAGCGGCTATGACTGTATGTACTCAAAATATGAAGCGTGGCTGAGTTTTGTCACCTAAAGGTGTCGGAAATTTTTACACTATGAGTGACCGTCGAGGCGCCGACTCGCCCACGTTATAAGCTGGCGGGCCTTAGCATCGTGGGCGGGACCGCGACGACGTAGGGGCGAATAATTATTCGCCCTTACCAGACATTATTCGCTCTTACCGACAAGGGGTTCGCCCTTATCGACAAGGGTTTCGCCCTTATACCGACAAGGGCGAATAATTATTCGCCCCTACAGCCCCCCCAGGTCGAAAGCGCTCTAAAAGTGCAGCGCCCGATTGTCACAGGCAAGCGCCGCTTCGTGGAGAACTTCCGAAAGGGTCGGGTGGGCATGGCAAATACGGGCGAGATCTTCCGAGGCGCCAGCAAATTCCATCGCAACGGTCGCTTCCGCAATGAGTTCGGAAGCACCCGCGCCAATGATGTGAACACCCAAGATACGATCCGTTTTGGCATCGGTCAGCATTTTGACAAACCCTTCCGGCGCATCGATCCCAAGCGCACGACCATTGGCGAGGAAGGGAATCTTGCCTACCTTATAGGCCGTGCCTTCGGCTTTGAGCCGCTGTTCCGTCTTGCCTACCCAGGCAATTTCCGGGGAGGTGTAGATGACAGCAGGAATGAGATCCAGGTTGGCATGCCCCTCTTGCCCAGCAATGAGCTCGGCCACCTGCACGCCCTCTTCCATCGCTTTGTGAGCAAGCATAGGGCCGCGCACGACATCGCCAATGGCCCAGATGCCGGAAAGATTGGTTCTGCACTGGGCGTCGACTTCGATCTGGCCACGCTCGCTTAGCTTCAGCCCTACCGCGCCCGCATTCAACCCTTCGGTATTAGGGATGCGCCCGACGGAAACGATGAGGCGGTCAGCTTCGAGTTGGGCAGCGTTGCCGCTTTTGTCGGTATAGGCAATGGTGACGTTTTTCTTGCCAGGTTCGACTTTGCCGACCTTGACACCAGCATGGATGATAAGCCCCTGTTTTGTAAAGATTTTGCGGGCTTCCTTGGCAATATCGATGTCGGCAAAAGCGAGAAAGTCAGGCAAGGCTTCGAGAAGGGTGACTTCCGCGCCCAGGCGACGCCAGACGGACCCCATTTCCAGCCCGATGATGCCCGCACCAATGATGGCGAGTTTCTTTGGAACGGTATTGATGTCGAGCGCGCCGACGTTATCGCAGACGATTTTGTTGTCGACGGGCAGATTGGGCAGGTGACGCGCCCGGGAACCCGTGGCGATGATGACTTGGTTGGCTTCGACTTCTTCCTTGCCAACTCTCAGTTTCCAGCCGTTCGCGGATTTGCCGACGAACGCGCCATGACCAGGCAGGAAGTTGACTTTGTTTTTCTTGAAAAGCCCTTTGATGCCGCTAGTGAGCTGGTCGACGATGCTGTTCTTGCGGGCGAGCATCTTCGAAACGTCGATTTTCGGGGCGCCGATTTCGATGCCCTGCCCGGCAAAGGAGTCGCTGGCTTCTTTAAACAGGTGCGAGGTGTGGAGCAACGCCTTGGAGGGAATGCAGCCGACGTTGAGACAGGTGCCGCCCAATCTCGGTTCACCATTCGGATCGGCGTAAGGGTTGGATTCGCAGCAGGCCACCTTGAAACCGAGCTGCGCAGCACGAATGGCGGCAACGTAGCCGCCTGGCCCGCCGCCAATGACGAGGATATCGAATTCTTTTGTCATGGTATTTCCTCAGAAAGAATGAAACAGCTTTTTGCTGTTTCATTGCTAAAACCGCAGGATAAGGGCCTCCCAGCCCTTATCTCCAAGTGTTGCCGTCAAATATCCAGTATCAGCCGCGCCGGATCTTCCAGGGCTTCCTTTATCGCTACCAGGCCGAGGACAGCTTCCCGCCCGTCGATGATGCGATGGTCGTAGGAGAGCGCCAGGTAGTTCATAGGACGAATGACGATTTGTCCGTTTTCGACGACCGGGCGGTCCTTCGTGGCGTGAATGCCGAGAATAGCCGATTGCGGCGGGTTGATGATGGGGGTGGACATCATGGAACCGAACACGCCGCCATTGGAGATAGAGAAGGTCCCGCCAGTGAGATCTTCTATCGACAGTCGACCCTCCTTGGCCTTTTCGCCGAATTCGGCAATCTTGAGCTCGATTTCGGCAACCGAGAGAATTTCGACGCTGCGCAGGATAGGAACGACGAGGCCGCGCGGGCTGCCCACGGCAACGCCGATGTCGATGTAGCCATGGTAGACGATGTCGTTGCCGTCGATGGAGGCGTTCAGGATCGGGTATCGCCTGAGCGCCGCAACGGCGGCTTTGATGAAGAAGCCCATGAAGCCGAGACGCACGCCGTGGACTTTTTCAAATTTCGCGCCGTATTGCTCGCGCAGAGCCATGACGGGCGCCATGTTCACTTCGTTGAACGTAGTGAGCAGGGCGTTCTCGTTCTTGGATTGGATGAGGCGCTCGGCAATGCGGGAGCGCAGTCGCGTCATGGGAACGCGCTCTTCCGGGCGGTCGCCGACGATTGCTACGACAGGGACGGGCTTTGCGGCGGCGGGCTTTGCCGCAGCAGGCGCAGACGGCGCCCTGGCCGCCAGGGCGTCTTCCTTGGTGATGCGCCCGCCACGGCCCGTGCCGCTCACAGAAGAGATAGGAATGCCTTTTTCTTCCAGGATCTTGCGCGCCGCCGGGCTGATTCCGTCCACAGTGTCGGCGCCGGCAGAAGCCGCGTCGGCAGCAGACTCGGCAGCGACAGCGGCCTTGGCTTTGGTGTCGATCCGGGCGATCAACTCGCCCGAGGCGACGGTCTGTCCATCGTCCTTGAGGATTTCGATGAGAACGCCGTCAGCAGGCGCCGGCGTTTCGAGCATGAC
>Ga0209737_10000909_pt1 | contig 22435 bp, 20 predicted proteins | sample TergutCu122P3_FD_187284 | JGI IMG/M metagenome (GOLD analysis project Ga0209737, IMG submission 187284) | Cubitermes ugandensis P3 segment gut microbial communities from Kakamega Forest, Kenya - Cu122 P3 (SPAdes) (version 2) | ecosystem: Host-associated > Arthropoda: Insects > Digestive system...
AGGCATGACATGGGAAACAGTCGATGTGAACGAAAAATCAAAAGTAATATTTGTGAAAAGGGTGCCGGGCATATCCATGGTTGACTGGTTCGCAAACTTTACTGCTGAATTGCACACCATTCTTGTGCGTAAGATAAGAAGCGTCCTATTATCAGACGACCCCTACCCATATCTGAGTGAGCGATGCAAGGAGCGGCTGACAGAAATCCAGTACATAACAAGAAACAGCGGTATACTAAAAAACTTAGTAACACCGCTGTCAGAAACAAAATACGCCATCTTCCCATGGGTTGGCACAAGACAGCTGATGACACTGCACTATGCGCTATTGCACAGAAAGATAAAAAGCAAGTTGCCATGGCACACTTGTGTGTATTTAGAAGTGTTTTTTGAAGGTACGGAAAGCGAATTGGAAGCGGTTATCAGGGATATTCTGCGTTCAGATTTGGATTTATATAACCTTCCGCTGCCCGACCAAGTGCAAATCGACAGCAAATACAATGAGTTTATCCCTCTTGATTTACTTCGCAAGCAGTTTATTGAGGACTTTTTGGATTTTGATGGGTTGAAACGGGATGTAAATAATGTTTAGCAAAAAAATAAGGATTCAAATAAATTTATTAGAGAATAAAATATAAAAATTGTCAATGGCTTAGGGTGTAAATTAGCAAAAGATAATGATAATGATAATAGTGATACTCATGTGCAAGAATATAAAAAGCAAATCGAAATACCGCTTAACACATTAGAAAATTATATAAATGAATTTAAAAACAAACATTACAAAAATGAAAATAATTATTATATCCATCGATAATTAGATATTTAAAATCCATCAAAATAAGTAGTAATAGCACACGCTAAAACTGCTTATTTTTTAGTGGGCATTATAACCAAACCGTGATAGCAAAGCCATTCTTGAAATAAAACGGTTCGACTAATACCCCATTGGTGGAGGCGGCGGGAGTTGAACCCGCGTCCGAAAACTTATTCTTATAATTTTCTCCGGGCGGAGTTTTTCATTTCTGTGAATTTTTAAATTCACTTTTCCCGTTCGTTATGCGTCGAAAAACAAACTCATAGTTACGGTAGTTTCTATGTCATGACCGGGTCCGAAACCCCTCCCGGTTCACGTTCACCGCTTAGTGACGCCCGCACGGGACCGCGGTGCTTCCCGATTGGACGGCTGCTTAATTAAGCAGCAAGTGCAACGTTATTGTTGTTACTTAATTTTAATTTTACAGTGTTATAAGCCCTACTGCACGGCTGCCCGCTTATTATAATTCAAAATCCCCGTCGAAGCCTTTACGCCCCCAAATAACGGCGTTAACACGCCTCAGTGAATGGTGAATAGTGAATAGTTAATAGTGATTAATGTGAAACACAGAGATTTTGCGCCGTTATTTGTATTATTCATTATTCACTATTCATCATTCATTTTTCATTAAAACAATTATACCACAAAGGCACCAAAAAATAAACAAGAATTTTGCGGAAAATTATTTTTTATTAATTCCAGCCGTATTTTATAACATAATAAATCACATAAAACCAATTCAACAGCCCATGCAAAACCGCCCATCCGATTGATTGCCATTTTACATACGAAATAACCATAGCCAGGGCGACACCGAACCCGATGCCTCCTTTTGCTCCGCTTGAAGAGCCTATATTCACATTCACATTTGAATTGTTTTTTCTTTTTCCATAAATGACATCCTCAACAGGCACATCAAACTCCTGAGCGATTTTGAAAATCGTATCAATATCCGGCTGTGTCTTGCCGTTTTCCCAGCTTGATATTACGAAACTGGTTATAAAGTAGCACATAGTGTTTAGGATTTTTTCGTCATAACAAGGAAAAAAACGTATGAATATCAAGATATTCAGAGGCTTTTTGACGAAGATATGGCGTAAAAAGACAAACAATATGTGTTGCTTTTAACCGGTTTCGTAATAAAGCCTGTCTTATAGCATACAGCTTTTCCGCAAGCTGTTCCTGCGTTATGTTTTTTTCTGTGCGTAATTTTTTGATGGTCTTTCCGATATTATTCATAAAATCCCCTTCCTTACAATTACATTGTATAACAGGAAGGGATATTTGACAAGCAATTATTTATTGCTGCGTGAAATTTGTGCTCTACTGGTAATTGGCAACGGGCGATTGACAATCGCTCTTTGGGGACGACTTTAAAACATATTCGTTAAAGTCGTCATCGAGCGATTGACAATCACCCCTACGCAATCACCATCGAAATATCAAACGCTTTAACGCTATGCGTAATCGCGCCCATTGAAATAACATCAACGCCTGTTTCTGCGATTTTTCTTATATTTTCCGCTGTTATATTCCCTGATGCTTCGATTACCAATCTGCCGTTTATAAGGTCTACCGCTTCCTTCATTTGCTCTATAGTCATATTGTCAAGCATAATAACATCTGCTTTTGCTGCTATTGCTTCTTTTACTTCGTCTAAGGTTCTGGTTTCTACTTCGATTTTTGTCATATGCCCGATTTTTTGCTTTAGCTTGGTTATTGCGGCGGTGATGCTTCCTGCTGCGTCTATGTGGTTGTCCTTTATCATCGCGGCGTCGGACAGGTTGTATCTATGGTTTTTTCCGCCGCCGGTTATGACTGCGTATTTTTGCAGATATCGCAAGCCCGGCAGGGTTTTTCTTGTGTCTGCTATAACAGTTTTCGTGCTTCCCAAAAGCTGCACGGCGTTATTTGTCATTGTTGCGACGCCTGACATGTGGCACATGAAGTTAAGCGTCGTGCGTTCACCTTTTAATAGAATATGCGTCCTGCCGGTCAGCTCTGCGATAATATCGCCTTTTTTTATTGAATCGCCGTCATTTTTGAATTTCGTATGTGAAACATCGCTGTCAAGCAGCTCGAAAACACGCAGGGCGATGTCAATACCGCACAGAATTCCGTCGTCTTTTGCTATGAATTTTGCGGTGGTTTTTGCGTTTTTATCAAAGATATAGTCCGCCGCGATGTCGAGATAGTTTATATCTTCTGCCAATGCGTTTTTTATTATTTCATCGATTTTGATGTTTAAGAGCATTTTTTTGCACCGTCCTTTTTTTTAGGGTTTAGAGTTTAGAGTTGAGAGTTTAGCTATGGTTCGTTATTTGAGTGGATTTATACTGTAAAATGTCGTTTTTTGTATGTTTTCTATATTTTTTTGTTGATTTTCGGTTTTTTGTAATGGCTTAGTTATGCGGTTTTTTGCAAAATGTCCCACGATAAAAGAGAAGAGTTAAACATCTCATTATAAATACATATTATGGAATATTGCAGAGATTATTGTTTTCCTTTGTTATGAATATTTATTATACTGATACTCTCTCAATGGGTGCGACTACGAGAGTTTTGCCCAACGGGGCTAATACCCCTTAATACTGTATCAAGCTGAGGGCTTGTTTCGCCTGATTCCATCTTTGATATAATCGGTTGTTTGACTCCGCTTAGTTGTTCAAGCTCCCGTTGTGATATATTTTTTTCATTCCTCGCTTTTATAAGTTCGCCTATGATAGCCACTCTCAAGTCGCTTTCTCTTATTTCTTCTTCTGTAAAGAGTTCTTTCCTTACATCGCTCCACTTTCTCATTGCTCATCGTTCCTTTCTTGCGTTATACTTTAAAGTTATCACTGTATTGATTTTTTATTGTTTCTCACGTCCCCACGCGTCGTGGATTGGATGCACAGAGCGCACAGAGAAATTATTAAAATATGTTTATCCCTCTGTGTTCTCTGTGCGCTCTGTGAGGGATTAATTAATTTGTTTTAATATTATTTATATAATTTTCATTCAATTTTTTAATTAATTCTTGTTCTTCTGGATAATTTGCGATTGATATTAAATTATTGAGAATTTCTTTTATTATTTCTAACATACTATTAAATTTATCAAAAGCTATTTCTTTATTTTTGCTTGTTTGATTTTTTATTAATTCACTATAAGCATATTGGTGTTCTTTATAATAATTATTTAAGTTATTTATGAAATTTTCTATTTCATTTGGTTTTGAGTTTTCTATAAATTGCGATTGTTTTATTTCAACAAACATATTTTTTACAGCACATCTTTCTTGTAAATTATCCGTTGTTGATTGTAATATTATTGAAAATAAATTTTTAATATTATTCAAAACTGCATTTAATTTATCAAGATGAATTGATATATCATGCGCTGTGTCATTTTTTGTTGTCAAATATAATTTTAAATTTGATTTTAAATCGTTTAATGTTAATCCAAAATATGTTGGTTCACTTGCTTCGATTGGTTGTGATTGATAATCAGAATAGGATGAACAAATTTCAGCAATATCTTCTAATCTAATCAAAGCATTTCTTATGTCGTTGCATATGTATCTTTCAATCAAAACACCATCAGTTGTTTGATCATCGCGTAGTATGGAATTTCCAGAAGTACAAAAATCTAAATATAATTCATTCGTAAATATTATTTTCATTTCATATTGATCTATAAAATTATTAATATCCTCCATATTATTTTTTATATTTTCAAGTTTCAATTTGACATTATATAAACGTCCATATATATTATATATTTTTTGAATATCAATTCTATCTTTTGGGAGAGCGGCAACTTTTTCTATCCAATTAGGTTCAAGATATATTTTTCTGCATATTGTATTTTTTGCCATACAAATTAATTCCAAACAACTAAGTTTTATATCATAATATACAATTGTGGCATTTTTTATAATTTCATCTTTTTCTTTCTTCTTTCTTTCTCTTTTTTGAACCCATATAGCACCTGAAATAGCGAGATATGTTCCTAAAATAGAACCAATAAATCCTATATATGCAATTTTATAATTTGCATTTTTTAATGGTTGTAAAAACCATGATATACTAAAAGAAATATAGGGAATGTTTAGTATAAAAGGAAATATAATAATAAATATCGAAATGGTTATAGATAATAATAAAAATATTTGAATTTTCTTTTTCATAGCTTTTTTATTCTTTCTTTATTTATTTATTCCCCTTAGCGCGATTATGTGTCTTACACAACATCTGGCAGTTTTCTATATTGGTTGCACCGCCTTTGCTCCATGCTGTTATGTGGTCGGCGTCCATTTCTGTTTGGGTCCAGATTTTTGTTTTATTTGCGTCGTGGCCTATTGCGCATAGGGGGCAGTTTGATTTGTTTTCTTTTTTTGCTTTTTCTGTTTGCTTTATATAGACGGATTTTTTCGTTGCATCGTCAAACACGCGGACGTCTAATAGCTTTGTGTCTTTTTCTCCGCCTAAAATGTATTCGAAAACGCCTTTGCGGTTTTTTACATATACATCGCCATATAGACGGCGGACCGACTGCGAAACTTTTTCTGAATCATACGGTTTTTTATAGTGTTCTTCATAAAGTCTGCCCCATTCAAGACCGCACATTTCTTTTTCTACATCATTGAAAACGGTTGACACCCAGTCGATTACTGTTGTGTAGTATTTTTTCAATTCATCAATATTATTGTCAAAACGGTGTGCTGCCATATATTTTTCTACGGTCATTTTATTTGAAAACGCAACCCACGCCAAGGCTGTTGCTAAAAATTCCTGTCTGTTTGCAGAGCCTGAAACATATGCGCTCCATTTTTGTATGTTGGCGTTGCCTGAATTTGAAAATTCTGCTTTTGAAAGGGTTACGAACGGACCGGAATAAATTGCGTTTAGAAGCTCCTGCTCGTTTAACGGAACACCTGCGATATTGATAGTTTTGAACCATTCCTTGATTTCGCTTTCTTCTCCCCGGCAATGGTAAATCAATAATTCGCTGTTCATGATTATATCCTGTTTATCTTTTGCTAAAGAACTGAATATCTGCTCGTTGCCGTTCCCGTCTTTGATTGCAAATTTACCTGTGATATAACGTCCGATTGAAGTTATACGCTGCTGACCGTCTAAAACTTCAAAATTGTTATCGTCAACATCGTTGAAATAAATCAATCCAAGCGGATATTCTTTTAGAAGGGAATTGATTACTGCAACTTCCTTTGAGCCGCCTTTTTCTGAGTAGATATAATTACGTTGATATTCAGGCTGGATTGTCAGCTTGCCGGAAAGCCCGAACAGTCCTTTGCCTTCAAGTTCGTTGTAGACGAAGCCGTCAACGATTTCACGAACGGTATATGTTTTTAATGTTGTTTTCATTTTACTGTCCCTTTATGTTTAATGATTATTCTCATATATGGAATTACAGGTTTATTATCTTTATCATAATAAGCAAGAACTGGATGATCTTCTTTTATACTTCCTTTTCCTCCGCTTAAATAATAATCGTCAACAAACTTTTTTGATAATCCTTTTGGTGTAAGTTCTCTGTATAAATTACCTTGTCCCTGTCCTATAATTTCAAATTGTTCGGGACAATATTTATCAAGAAAAGTTATTGGGACACCCATGAATCCGCAGTAATCGCTTGGAATTGCGTCGGTAAATGGAATTTCGATCGCATTATAATTATCATATTTGTCATATTCTTTTTTGCCTTTGATTTCTTTATGTTTACTAAATTTTAAATTATCTTCCATTGTCATCAAAGGTAAAGGCTGATGACGGCGTCCGTGATCGAGGTTTGTGTACCAGCGAACGCCTTTTACTCTAATAAACGGTCTGCCATCCGGATCATAACCACAGCCTGCTGCTTCGAGCGGATAACCTTCCGGTACATTAAATTTTCGATCGCCGCTTGTGATAGAAGGACCTATCCATAATTTGTTTTCTTTTATCAACGGAAATACTTCTTTGTATGTAATCGCATTTATATTTCCGATAATCAAAAATTTTTTATCCGCCTCCATAATCCACGCCAAAAATTCGCGGAATAATGAAAACGGCGGGTTTGTTATGATTATATCTGCTTCTTCACGCAGTTTTCTGACTTCGTCGCTTCTGAAATCACCGTCGCCTTGCATATATTCCCATTTTAGATCATCAATATTGATTTTATTGCCGTTTTTGCTGTCTAAAACAAAGAGCTTGCCGTTGGTGCGGGTTTTGTTTTTATCGTATTTCGGGTCGTTTTGTTCGAAGAATGTTATTTGATAGTTATCCTTATGTATCTTGCTTTCAGGGGCGTAGCTTGTGGAAATAAGCTTTTTCAATCCGAATTCCTTGAAATGCAGGGCGAAAAATTTTGTGAAATTGCTCCATTCAGGGTCGTCGCAGGGACACAGAATGGTTTTGCCGCGGAAAACGTCGGGGTTATATTCTAAATATGCTTGAACTTCCCGTTCAATATCTGCCCATTGGGTATAAAATTCATCGTTTTTTGCGTTTTTCGCTTGTGTCAGATTGATGTTTGCCATTTTTTATTTCCTTTGTGTTTTGTTTGTTGCGGGACGGTCCCCGCGCGTCAATCCATGCGATGGGAATGCAGATTTTACTCGTCCCCCATCGCATGGGATTTCCCCTACGGGATTGTATATTATCCTAACGAAACCGATATGCTATCCCGCTTTGTTTCATAATAGCATTAGCGGTATGTCTGGATTTGATTTTTCCGTCTACTGTAATACTTCTCTTGGTTATCGGACTATACCAGATGTCATGGTCGCCTTTACCTGAACGCACAAACGAACAGCCGTTGCGGGAGAGTATGTCCCGGACTGATTTTTCATATTCTGCCATTATCCTACCCTTTCGCGGCGTTCTGAAAAGTAGCAGATATTAACCGACTCGTCATTTTTTATTCCGTTCAATTCTAAAATTTCCGGTACAGCATAGCGAAGTCTTTCCAAAAGTGCGTCGAAAGAACCGGATTCTAAAACCAAACCGGGTATATCCTCGCTTTGGGCAACCCAGACGGCGGCTTCCGCGTCCCATAAAAGATTTATTTTGTATTCCATATAAATACCTCCGTTATTATATTATATCGTTAAAATTAATTTATATTTGTTTTATTGTAGCATATCACGGTTGGAAATTCAAGGGTGAATTGAAATGCAGAATGCAGACAGAATGCAGAAAGGCGGACGCCCCAGGTGCGTCCCTACCGTGTGACCTCTTTTAAAATTATCCTCGCGCACAACGCCAGACTTTTTGTTTCTAAGTAGTCTCTTGATTTTTTGTACATCTTGTCGTTTAGGCGACGGGAGATTTCTTCTAAGGTTTGGAGGCCTTTTTCTGCTGCGTCGGGGTCTGGGAGGACGAAGTAGGATTTTTGCATTATTTCTCTTATTTTTGTCCGGATTCCTGTGGGTAGGGGGGCTGTGCCTTCTTTTATTTTTGGGAAGTCTTTGTATTTTTGTAATGAACCGTGGTTTTCCTTTGAAAGGTTCATTTTTGAACCGTGGTTTCCTTTTGCGAAGTTCATTTTGTGGTCTTTTTTTAATTGTTTTTCTATATCCTTTGCTGCTCTTCTGCCGAAAACCAATGTTTCCAACAGTGAGTTTGAGGCTAATCTGTTTTTTCCGTGTACGCCTGTGTGGGCGCATTCGCCTGCTGCGTATAGTCTTGATATGGTTGTTTTGCCGTTCAGATCCGTGTCGATTCCGCCCATGAGGTAGTGCTGGCAGGGGAATATGGGGATTAAATCTTTTTTCATGTCAATACCGCAATGCAGGCAGCGGCTGTATATCATGGGGAAGTGGTTTTTCAGAAACTCTTCGCTTTTATGGGTGATGTCTAAATAAAATTTATCAGAGCCTGTGCGGCGGTATTCCATCATTATGCTGTGGGAGACCTTGTCGCGCGGGGCTAATTCCAGCCTGTCGTCATAGCGGTGCATGAAGCGTTCATAGTTGCAGTTTTTGAGATATGCGCCTTCGCCTCTGACTGCTTCGGATATGAGGAAACGTTCTCTGCCTTTTTCGCCTGCGAATGCTGTTGGGTGGAATTGGATTAAGTGCAGGTTTTTGATTTCCGCGCCTAATTCATGGGCGAGTCGGATTCCGTCGCCGGTTGCTGTTTGCCCGTTTGTTGTGTATTTATAGAGCCTGCCTATTCCGCCTGTCGCGAGCAGAACGTATGAGCAAGAGGTATAGTAGGGTTCGGTTTCGCATAGTTCCACGAAAAAGCCGTTGTCTGCTTTGGTTATTTCGCGGCACAATGTATTTTCCGCGACGGTGATGTTTTTTTGTTTTAAAACACTTTCTGAAAGCGTGCGGACCATTTCCTCGCCTGTTGAGTCCTTTCTGTGGACGACGCGGCGGCGTGTATGGCCGCCTTCTAAGGTCAAATGAATTGTTCCGTCGGGGTTTTTGTCAAATTCCGCGCCCATTTCACAGATTTTAAGCACATCGGAAGCACCCTCGTCTGTCAGAATCTGCACGGCATTTGTATTATTTTCGCGGTTCCCTGCATTTAAAGTATCCTCAAAATGAATCGCGGGGCTGTCGTTTATGGGATCAATCGCCGCCGCGACACCGCCTTGCGCTAAGTTACTGTTTGAAAGGTAGAGTGAGTCTTTTGAGACTAAAAGAATGCTGATGTCGGGGGAAAAAGACAAAGCGGCGTACATACCGGCACAGCCTGCGCCGATGATTATTACGTCGTATTGTTTTTGGTGGGGTTGATTTGTCATGGGTTACCTTTGGTTATTGATTTGTTTTTATAGGGGAGACCCTATGTGGTCTTCCGTAAAACCACAGTATCGCTGCGTCTTCGGACAGCCACACAGGGCTGTCCCTACGAAATATCATTTAATCAATTTTTACTTAAAAGCTAAGTGTCGGGGTTGCAAAAGATATTTTATTTTTATGTTACATATTCTAAGCTCTTAGCTCTTAGCTCTTAGCGCTTAGCCCTATTAAAAGCATTCTGTCAATAGGTTTTTTTGCTTCTTTTCTCAACTCTTCATCCATTTCGATAATACATGGGTTATTACCTGATATTGCGTTGTAAACATCCTGCAGGGTTGTTTTTTTCATGTCTTCGCAGGTTAGTTTTTCTTTGCATAGCTGGATGTATTTGTTTTTGGTTTCGCGTTCTAAATAATCGACGACGCCGCGTTCTGTTCCTATTATTACCTGTTTGTCTGATTTTTTCATGTAGTCTATGATTTCGGTTGTTGAGCCTATGAAGTCTGCTATGTCGCATACTTCGCTTTTGCATTCCGGGTGTACTGCGAACAGTGCGTTTGGATATTTGCTTTTTGCTTTTATGACATCCTCTTTTGTTACCATATCGTGGACGGGGCAGCAGCCTTCGAGTGTGTGTATGTTTTTTTGCGGCAGCATTTTTTGCACGAACGCGCCGAGGTTTTTGTCGGGGATGAACAGAATATCTTTTTCCGGCAAGGCGCCGACGATTTGCAGGGCCGAGGAAGAAGTGACGCAGACGTCGCTCACTGTTTTTAATTCCGCTGTTGTATTAATATACGCAACGACGGCGTGGGTAGGATTTTTTTGTCTGTATTCTAAAATCTCGTTGACTGACAATTGCTCTGCCATCGGGCAGCCTGCGTCTTTATTTGAGAGGATAACCGTTTTCTGCGGCGATAATATTTTTACCGTTTCCGCCATAAAACGCACACCGCACATCAGGACGGTTTTTTGCGACACAGAAGCGGCGGCGGCTGAGAGAGCGAAGGAATCGCCTGTCAAGTCGGCAATGTCGAGAATATCAGGACACTGATAGGTATGCGCAAGGATATATATGTCTTTTTCTTTTTTTAATTTTAGTATTTCGTTTTTAATTTGGTTGTTGTTCATGATGTTGTTATCTCCCGATTTGTGATTTGTGCTTTGTAATTTGTGATTTGTTATATTATACTATTAAACGTTATAAAAAACAATCAGTTTTTTGATATGTCTAAATTATAAACAATATAAAAAGATAGAAATGCTTATAAAAATTCCTGCTGAGGGTAACAGCAGGTATATTTTTTTTAGTTCTTTCACTCTAGTACTTTTGCGATTTTTTATGATGATATTTTTATTAATTTTTTATATTCTTTAAGAATCAACCTATATTCATCCGCATCAGTCGATAAGCCTGAAACCTCCGTCATAATTCTTTCCGCAGTTATATTCTTTGTCAAATCATCTTTTTTAAAACACAAAGCGGCGGCATAAGCAAGGCAAATGGAATCATATGGCACACCGGCTTTTTTGCATAAGCGGATAGCTCCGACAAGGCGGTCGTCAGGAGACAGCTTGCGCCGCAAATCCCTGCCCACGCGTACGACCGTGTCGTTTAACTGACGGTTAGAAAAACGAAGCAACAAGTCATCCACATGCGTTTTCAATTCGTTTAAATCCGCACTGTACAGTACAGCTAACGCCGCCGCTGACTCATTCATTGCATTTTTGGCGGCGGAATATATAAACGGCCTGTCAACAGCCTGCCAGATGTATTCATCGTTAAAGCAGTCGCCTAAATAAGCGCATAACGAATGCCCCATGTTATGTATATATAATTTACGCTCGATATAAAATGAAAATGGCGAAAAAGGAGCAAGATTTTTAATTTTCGGAATCCCGCCTTTAAAAGCCTTTTTATCAACAGGGAGAATATTATATGCCTCAACACAGATACGCAGAGGAATATCACCCGTCATTTCCTTTGTTTGAACAGGCACCATGCGCCCAATTGACGCTTCTACGAATCCGATATTTTTAATAAACCAGGATTTTATATTTAATGGCAATTCCTGTCCAACCAAATCACGAAAATATTTATCCGCACCAATCATATTTTCGCAGATAATAATATCAAGCGGCTTTTTGTTAACACAATAACGCTTTTCGATTCCCAATGCAATCGTCTTCGCAATATATTTAAGAATATTGACTCCAACAGCAGTCGCCATAATATCAGCATTTGCAATTTTTTCAGAAACCGCATTTTCATCATATCCGTTTACAGCGGATACATTTTCAACAAAGCATTCAGAAACCTCGTCATCCTTTAAAACGCGGACAGGATAGCGGCGTTCCTTATTTAACCGCATTATCAAATCCGGATCAATATCAACAAAGCAGACATTATAACCGGATTCATAAAGCAACTGCCCGATAAACCCGCGCCCGATATTTCCCGCACCGTACATTACTGCATTCATAAAGTATTAAACCCATATTTATCAATCATTCCATAAAGCTCATCAGCAGAACGCATTCCGTCGGTTGCGCCTTTGCATGTAAGGCTCGCGGCCGCCGCACACGTGGCTAATTTCAATGCCTCAAGCAGCGGCATTTCCTTATACGCGCCATACAGAGCACCGGAGCAAAACGCATCCCCCGCACCGGTTTTTCCCGCGATATCGCTTTCAGGGATTGCAATAGAAGGCAGGCAAAGATAATCATCGTTTTTATCCAGCGCAAAGCTTCCCTCTGGACAGTGTATGACGACCCACTGCCGCACACCCAACGCTTTGACAGCACGGCAAATTTTTTCTATATTTTTAAGCATCAACACGCCGTTCTTGTCACGGCATTCGATTTCGGTTGTCATTGATGCTTCAATTTCATTTATAATGCAGTAATCTGTATATTTCAGATTAGGCGGAACCAATTTTTTGAAACGGTTTCCCTGCTCGCTCACAACATCAATGCTTGTTTTGAAGCCAAATTTTTGAGCACGTGCAAGTATTTTTGCCAAAACAGTGCCGTATTCATCGTCCACTTCGTCCAATGAATCCAACAGCAACACATATCCTACATGCAAAATATCTGCATTGATACTTTCCAAGTCAATATGCGCGGCATCCAAAGCAGCATTCGCTCCGCGAAATTGGAAAAACGCACGCTCTCCGCCGTCCTTTTCGCTCATAACATCAGTAAAGGACGTTCCCAATTTTCTGTGTCTCCCGATATGCTTCGTGTTAATCCCTGCTTCTGACAATGTGTTTATAATATAATCGCCATACTCGTCAGCCCCGACCAATCCTACCGCTTCCAGATGCAGAAGCGGGTCTATTTTTATCAAATCAAGCAGACAATTCGGCACAAGCCCGCCTGTCGTATAGGAAATATTGTTGATCGTAGCCAGATTCCCCAATTCAGGATAGGCGTGTATTTCCTTTATAATATCAACAATCAAGTTCCCGATACAAGCGATTCCTTTCTTCATCGCACAATCCTTTCGTCAGTAAAAATATCGGTTTCATCGGTGCTTTTTGTGGAAAATTCCGAAACAACCGCACCGTCTTCACCCGCCTTGAACCAATGCTTTGTATCAGGATAAAGCGTATACTGCTCCCCGGGATTTAAGATAATTTCATTGAATACCGTGTATACACCTTCAGGCGGCGACTGAGTATCAGGAGCCGCCTCTTCGGGAGGCATTTGGGGATTAAGAGCCGCTTCTCCTTCAACATAAAGATACACCCGCCCAAAACGGCAGCGGAAGGTTTCTTCTTTTCCCTGTTGTTTGCCTGACCCTACATGGCGGTGTTCGGGGCAGGTCTGATACGGAAACAGCACTAATTCCTTGGCGCACACCCGTTCCGTGTTGACATAGGTAAGAATCTGCAACCCTGTGTTATACAGGTCATTAAGTCCGAAATCCGCAACCTCGATTTTTTCTTTTTCAGAAGGCGAAATTATAATCCCTGCCTTTTTAAAAAAAAGGGCAGTACGCTTAACCGCCTCGTTATATAATTGTCTATCCATTTTTTGTCTCCCTTTTTTTGATTAATCTATTATATGGCATTTTTTCATGATACAAAACCGACGGAAGCGTTTTAATAAATTCAGATATTGCGTTCAGGCTCTCAGCATCATCATTAAACTCCGGTATCATCGGCGTGCGTATGATAATATCTTTTTTGTTTTCTGATAAATATTTTATATTATCGAGAATCATATGGTTTCCGACACCGGTCGCTTTTTGATGCTTCTCTTCATCCATAATCTTTATATCCGCAATGAATAAATCAATATCATCCATTATCATATCCAATGCTTCGCGTTTGCAATGCAAAGCCGTTTCAACCGCTGTATGTATACCTTCATTTCTAAGCATTTCCACAGCAGCTTTTAAAAATTTTGCCTGCAAAAGCGGCTCGCCGCCGGAAAATGTAACCCCGCCGTCTGAAGCTTTATAGTATTTTTTATCTTTAATTAATTCCAAAACCAATTCACTTGCCGTTATACTATAACCGCACATTTCAAGTGAACCGCTGATACAACGTATCACGCATTTCCCGCAATCCACACATTTGTTTTTATCATAAACATGCTTGCCGTCAACAATAACATGCGCATTGTGAGAACACCACAGAACGCACTCACCGCAGTGGGTGCATTTGCTTTTATGATATAATACTTCCGCGTCATATTTCCATGTTTCTGGATTATGGCACCAGTAACAGCGCATATCGCAGCCCTTGAAAAACACGGTTGTGCGAATCCCGGGCCCGTCATGCAATGAAAAACGCTGTATATCGGTTATAATTGCCTCATTAATACTCCGTTCTTTCAATAACTTCCTCCTGCAATTCACGCGGCAAATCAACAAAACGTGCGCTGTATCCACCGATTCTGACCATCAGATGAGTGTTCTCCGCCGGATTTTTCATAGCATCCAAAAACTGCTCCCTGCTCAAAACAGAAATACAAAGATAATCCCCGCCGCTTTTAAAAAACGTGTCAATTAATGTTTCAAATTCATTTTTATTGTTTTTAATCAGATCAGGTGTTATTTTCAAATGATTAACCTGTCCCGCACAAGGCTCGGGACGGATTTTCATCATTGAGTTCAGAAGCGCGGTTATACCGTTTCTGTCGTTGCCGGGAGTCGGATTGTTTGAATTCGAAAGCGGCATACCCGTTCTCCGTCCGTCCGCAGTCGCACCGGTATTTTTACCTAAATACACCGCCGCGTCAACACTGATGTGACTTCCCAGGCAAAAATCCACAGGCAGATTTTTCGCCATTGCTTTTGTTTTGTTATAAATCATTTTTATAACTTTAGCTGCCATTTCATCCGCTTCGTCATCATCATTGCCGTATTTAGGCACATCCAACATCATTTTATGTTCAAGAGCATACCCTTCAAAATTATTCAAAAGCACATGACGCATATGTTTTCCGGATATCTTTTTTTCATCAAATACAAGCTTTTTTATAGCAAACAAACTGTCCGCCGCCGTAATCATAAAATGGCTTTCAATAATAAACCCAAGATATTCTGCGCCGCCGATCAGGCCTGTACCCTTTTCAACGCATCCGTCCATAAGCGCAGAAGCAAAAAGATTGTGCGAATGAGCCTTTATTGCGTCATAAAGCAATGTCATATTCTCGGTTATTATTAAAAGAGCATTTTCAACCTGCTTTTCAAAAGCCGCCCACAATTCGTCAAAGGTTTTATAATCCTCTAAATGCCCCGTCTGCAAAAGCATTCTCGTATTGTCCATCGCATCAAATCCGTTATGTATAGTCAATTCAAGCAGCTTTGTATAACTGATAGCACCGCTCGGTGACGCCGCGCTTTTATGGTAAATACCAATTTCGCCGCAATTCGACGTAATATATTGCTCAGCATCTTCTAAACTTACATCAAACGAATTTTCAACACAAGGAATAATAACATCGTCATTATAAAGCATAGGATAAGTGCATCCTGCATATATCGCTTCCATCGCAGCGTCCATATATTTCTTGTCCGTATTCTTATCAAACCGAAACGCAATCTGCGGGATTATCAATCGCATTTCCTTGCACACCTTCAACGCGCACAAAACGAATTTGTCGGCATTCGCAGTATTTCTCCTCCCCCTGCCGCCTATAACAAACCGTCCCGAGGACAGCGGATAAATCTGATTCATAAGCGAAAGCAATCCGCCAACAAGCTTTTCAGCCTCTGCCTCAGAAAGATATCCGCTGTCAATATCGGCGGCGTAAAAATCCCCCAGATAAACATCCATCCTCCCGAAATTATCCAAAAACGCCATTTGCGAATATAAAAAGAAAAGACCGGCAGCCTCAGAAAAATGCAAAGGCTTGCGTGCCATTACAGCACGGAGGTCTGCGGATATCCTTTGTAATTCCTCCGCTCTTTGCCCGTCAGCTTTACTCTGCATCAAATCCGCTTGTTCTGCAAAAAACAAACAGCATTCACGTAAAAGCTCCATCATGTCAATTAATGCAATATAAAAATTTTCCGTCTTATCATCCTCCGCCCAACTTTTATGCTTCCTTATAAACTCAATCATTCCGTCAATTCCAAGTGTAAGCAGTTTATCAAAATCAAGGTTGATTTCAGTAAAGCGGTACATGTAATTCATCGCAAATTTTCTGTTCTGCCAATCGTTCCCGTCCTCAGGCGGCAGAAGCGCGTTTTGCGTAGGGGGCGGATCGATTTTAGTTTTCAGTTTTTTGAAAAAGTCAACCGTAGTGCGACCATCCCAAAACTTCAAAATACTTTTAGCATTGTCCACCAAATTCTCAGGAATCAAACCGTTTTCAATAGCATATTCAAAAAAACGAGAATTACATAAATACCCCATATCCCCCGTTTCATAGCTCTGTCGATAACCCAGAGGCAACCTGCTCACCCTGCCCGCGAACAAGTCTGTTTCCTGTATAGCCTCAAATACAGCAGGGAACTGCGCCCGATGAAAAGCAGCTTCTCTTATCGAAATATCATCATGCTCATGTTTTGCATAAGCCTCGGTTATTTTTTTTGCGACAATAATAGTTTTTTTCCAATATTCAGACATGAAAACACCTCATTAATTATAATACTCATCCAACACATCAGAAACAATATTCGCCCACACAATCAGATTCTGCGGTTTATAGGAAACTGTGCTGATGTCCTTCAATACAATATCGCAAGGACAGCCATGCTTCACCGCCGCTTCAGCCGTTTTTCTTATCTCAGCTCTTATTACATCGGGGTCTGTCTGTATCGCAACATTCGCAGGATTGGGCTTGTTCGACAAAACATAATCACCCCTTATCTGCTCTGCGCATCTTGTTACGTCCGCCCAAGGAGAGACGCCGATTTTGCGGAGGTTTTTTATTTTCCGAAGCATGTCGATTTTATTGTCAAGAGGTTCACAGCAGCCATAATATGTATACGCGCATTTTTCCATAAGCGGCAGCGAATATTGCAAATCAAATTCATAGTGCATTTCAGGCGATACAGCGCCGAAAAGCTGTGCCATAGAGCGAAACCATATATCCTTTAAACGATAATCCCCAACCTCATAATCATCCGCAGGCACGCCGCCCACTATTGCGGGCGTGCAGTGAACGGTCAGACCCTCAGCATCCCAAAGTCCTAAATTTTCCATTTGCGTCATATAATATTCAAAATTCTCTGTAAATTTCTTTATGATTTTATGCACAAAATCAGGACGGTCATACATATCCATAAGACTGTTTTCAACCCCGTGATATCGTGGTATATCGTCCCATGGAGCATAATATATTCCATGTCCGCAAAGTCTTACAGGCAATATGTCATGCAAAATATCATTTGTAAAAGAGAGATTTATTTCATCCTTTTCCGGAAAAGCAAAAACTTCCGTAAGCTTCATTTTTTCCAGATCATCCTCGTTTTTCAAGCAGTCTTTATATGAATGGGACACAATATGGTTTTTCGAATCGGTCGAAATAATATCTGCGTTATAATCAAGCCCGTTTCCCGTATACTCAAAAGCTTTCATCACTGGAAAATATTTATCAAAAACAGTGTCGCATTTTAAATGCTTATCAAGATATAGATTCTTTTTTAAAAACCATTCGATATTCCGACCGGCCGGATCGTCAATAATTAATTGCAATTCGCCGTCAATATCCATTTCATGCCAGGGAATTTCATCAATAAGCACAGGCGGACGGACATGCTTCAAATCATTGGTATCACGAAACCGCCGCCTGCATTCCTCCTGAACATCGTTGTTCGCGATTTCGCAATATTTTTCAGCCAATTCGCGTAAATATTTTTTTTCAGAATGTGATATAGTCATTATATATATCTCCCCGTGTTTATTTTATAAAAATTATTAAATTTATGATTTTTTTGTTTTAACAAGAACTGCACAAGCGGCTGCTGCGAATATCAGGAAAGCAGCGGGAGCTGCGATGCCTGTTGGCGGAACCGGTTCTTCGCCGCTATTTGCTGCTATTGTTGTGGTTTTAACGCCGCTGCTGTCGTTTGTCGAACTGTCTGCACCATCATCATTTGTGACTATGACAATTATTGATATTGTTTCATTGTTATACATTGCTGATATTATTGCCATGCCTTCTGAAACAGCGGTTATCAGTCCTTTTTCGACAATAGCTATACTTTTTTTATCAGATACCCATTCGCTTTTATCAGTAACATCTGAAATAAACATAACATGCATATGATCGTATATTTTTGCGTATATTTGTCTTGAATTTCCTGAGATTATATTAAGTTCGGTCATATCACTGTTCCAACCGGTATTTTTATCATCAGAAAACTTTAAGCTTGTTTTATGTGTCGGAATAATAGAAATTGTTTGTGAATAATCATCGGTATAAAAATCAAATTCCTCGCCATTGCTATTACCGACTACACATTTATCGCTCGCACTTAATGTAAAGCTTACTGTATCTGCTGCGCCTGTTTTAATCTCAAAGAATATTGAGAGTACAGTACCGTCTCCGGCAATAACTCTGTCTTTTGCATCGGCGTAAAGGATTTTAATTGATTTGCAATCATCAGAAACCGTAATTGCTTCATAGCCGGTGTTAGCTGTTCCGTTTCCTACCTGATAATTTGTATCTTCGATGTTGCTTATTCCGCCTGCCGGTTGATACGGAATTTGCAATTTTGTGTTGTCAAATCCAATAACTAAAGGACCGAAAACGCAAATGCCTTTGCCTGCCGCGCCTTTGACGTTCAGGTCAACCTGAACCTGTTTGTCTCTCAATTTCGCAACGATCGAAAATTCAATTAATGATGCGGTTGCTGTTACTGCTGAAAAAACAGAAGCGAGCATGAGAACCGCAATAAGGATTGTTATAAGCTTTTTCATAGGTTTTTAACCTTTCAAATATTTTTTAGAATATACTTGAATTTGATAGGTTTATAGTAACACATGCAGAACGAAAATTCAATAATTTATTTTTTTCAAATAATAAAAACTAAAAGGCGATTAGGGCGATTCATGAATCGCCCTTGAATCGTCCCTGCACAAGTCTAAGATCTTAGCTCTAAGCCATATCAAAAAACTTCTTCTTCAACAATAATTTTATAATTTTCTACATCCACGGTCATAATATCAATATAATACTTGCCCGCCGGTACAGTAATAATTTTTTCACTGTTCTTTGAACCGACATGGGTTATATCGGGAACAGAGATCATTGCATTGCCGTTTTTATCCTTTGTCCTTGTCGAGCCTTCATGCAGGAGATAGATTGAGAATGTTCCCGTATCAACCGCACCGCTTTGTGTTTTTGTTTTGACTTCATACCTTATTTTCACACATCCGCTCTTCAAATCAAAGACATGGCTTTTTTTGTCTGTGTCAGTCTCTTTTAGTTCAGCAATATGCTTCCATGTCCCGGTCGCAGAAGATTGCCCTGCCACACCGGAATTACTGAAATTATCTGCAGGAGCACCCTTGATTTCATTAGAAGGCGCTGTATGCAACGGGTTGTAAGTGGTACCGCTTATCGTTATTTCCGCCCCCGATTTACCCTCGTTTCCGCAAGAGGCCGCTATAAGCAGCATGCCAAAAGCCAATACAGCCGCTAAAATAATTCTGACAAAATTTTTCATTCATATATTTCCTTTCATTTAATCACAGAAATTTTCTGCATCAAGTATTATTCCCGTTTAAATGAAAAAAATTTTTATAACATATAATGAAATATATTCATAAAATTTTAACAAAAAAAGCTATTAATATTTTTATAATAACTGTATTATTTGATTAATACAACGCAGTGATCAGTTGTCAGTTTTCAGTTGTCAGTACAAGATTCTGAAAACTGAAAACTAAAAACTGAAAACTGATAAAAAGGAGCCCCCCATGTTAGAACTGAAAAACATTAAAAAAACCTATGTCGTAGGTGATATTGAAACAAAAGCATTGGATGGTATATCCGTTTCCTTCCGCGAAAAGGAGTTTGTCGCGATTCTTGGCGAAAGCGGATCCGGAAAAACAACCTGTCTTAACATCGTCGGCGGACTTGACCGTTATGACAGCGGCTCGCTTGTTATAAAGGGGCGAGACACGCGGAATTTCCGTGAACGTGACTGGGACGCGTATAGAAACAACTCGATAGGCTTTGTATTCCAGAGCTATAACCTTATAACCCATCTCAGCATTGTCGCAAATGTCGAGCTGAGCATGACGCTGTCAGGCGTTTCGATGGCGGAAAAGCATAAACGTGCGCTTGAGGTTCTCCATCAGGTGGGACTGAAAGAGCATCTGCACAAAAAACCAAACCAGCTTTCAGGCGGGCAGATGCAGCGTGTTGCGATTGCAAGAGCGCTTGTAAACAACCCTGAAATCCTTTTATGCGACGAACCCACAGGCGCATTAGACTCAGCAACAAGCATCCAGATTATGGATTTGATAAAGGAAATAGCAAAAGACAGACTTGTCATTGTAGTAACACATAACCCAAAGGTAGCGGAAAAATACGCGGACAGAACAATCGAATTTTCAGACGGAAAAATAATCTCAGACACCAATCCATACTTCGAAACCCAAACAAAAGAAAGATTTTCACTCACAAAAACAGCAATGAGTTTCGCCACAGCCCTGAAAATCTCCTTCAATAACATCCGCACAAAAAAAGGCAGAACCTTCTTAACCTCCTTAGGCTCAAGCATAGGGATAATAGGCATTGCGGTTATTTTAAGCCTGTCAACAGGGCTGAAAATCGAGATTGAAAATTTTCAGAAAACATCAATGGCGGAGTTTCCGATCATAGTCGCCCCTCAGGGGATGGATATGAGCGAGGAACGCATGGCGGAAATCAAGGAAAACAAAAAAGAAGAAAAGCGTTATCCCAAAACAGACCATGTAAAGCTGTATGACCCAAAAGCAAATATGATGCAGCATTTGAATATAATAACCCAGGATTATGTTGATTATATAGAAAAAATCGATCCGCGTATCTGCACAAGCATAGGCTATATCCGCTATGTGCCGATGAATATGATTCGCAAGGACGGCGATGAATATAAGCAGGTAAAAACAAACAACTCTCTAGACCAATCGATTAGGAACGCGGCAGCAGGTCCCGCAGGCGGGGGTGCAGGCGCAGACAGTGGTAATAGCGGAGGCATGAACATGGGAAACGGCATGAGCAACATGGGACTGTCGTCATATCCGCAGCCGATTTCTGACGGCGATGCAAAATATCTTAATAAATACTTCGACCTATTAGACGGTGCATATCCTTCGGAAAAAACCGATTTAGTGCTTGTTGTTGACAGAAGAAACCGCATGTCCTTTGAAACGGCGGAATATCTGGGTATTGATACAAGTGAAGAAACCCTTAAAGAAATTAAATTCAAAGATATATTGAATACCGAAATAAAGCTTATTCTGAATAACGACTATTTTGAAAAGAACGCGTATAACCTGTACCGTGCGAAAACAGACCTTTCTGCGATGTATAACAGCGAAGGCGCCGTTACTTTAAAAATCACAGGTATCGTCCGTGCAAAGGAAAGCGCCCCGTTAGGCTTTCTATCCCCGGGACTTGCGTATTCACAGGATTTAGTTGATTTTATAATTGATGATTCAAAAAAATCTGATATATACAAGGCTCAGACAGAGCAGAACGAAAATGGCATGTTTAACATCATGAACGCAAACCCGATTGAAAACAAAAAAGATTTAAACAGTATTATCACTTCAATAAGCGCAAATTCCATCCCCTTGGGCATCATGATATATCCTACAGGCTTTGACGAAAAAGCCGCAGTCTGCGATTATCTTGACAAATATAATGTTGGCAAAGAAAAAGAGGCTGTCATAATATACACCGATCTCATGGAATTATTCGCAGACCTCGTAAGCGGCGTTATCGACGGTGTTCTCTGGGTATTAATAGCATTTGCCGCGATATCCCTTGTCGTCAGCCTTATAATGATTTGCATCATCACATACACATCGGTCATAGAAAGAACAAAAGAAATCGGCATTTTGAAGGCATTAGGCGCGCGTAAAAAAGACATCACCCGAGTGTTCGACGCAGAAACCTGCATACTCGGCGTATTTTCAGGACTGCTCGGCGTAGGAATAGCATATTTGCTAACCATCCCGATTAATATAATCGTAAATAAAGTCGCGGGACTGGAAAGTGTATCACAGCTAAGAATAGACCACGCCCTCCTGTTAATAATAATAAGCACCCTCCTGACAATGTTAGGCGGACACCTCCCTGCAAGAATGGCCTCCCGCAAGGACGCAGTAGAGGCACTCCGGACGGAATAAATTTGCAAAATTATATGTGTAGGGGAGGGCTTCCACGCCCTCCCGCTTTCATGAAATAATTACGGGAGG
>Ga0209737_10000910_pt1 | contig 22423 bp, 22 predicted proteins | sample TergutCu122P3_FD_187284 | JGI IMG/M metagenome (GOLD analysis project Ga0209737, IMG submission 187284) | Cubitermes ugandensis P3 segment gut microbial communities from Kakamega Forest, Kenya - Cu122 P3 (SPAdes) (version 2) | ecosystem: Host-associated > Arthropoda: Insects > Digestive system...
AGTCAGGCCATACGTATCAATGTACATGACCATTTTGCTCAACGCGGTTCCAATCAGCAGTATCGTAAAAAGAGAGGTAAGCGCGGTCTTGATCCGTAGAAGCTTAGACTCTTTCGCAAATTCCCTCCGTATCAATATATGCGAAGCTGTCAGGACTAAAAGGTTTATGCTTGCTACCGTGCAGAGCTCGAAGAACCCGCGGCGGGCATATTCGGCATAGGTGAACGCTTCAGGGAGCGTTCCGGTGAACGCCGAGAACAGATAGACCGCCTGCACGACAAAGAACGCGAGATAGATGAGATTGAAAGCGGTAAGAGCACTGTAAACGGTAAGAGGGGGTACGACCCTGAGAGCACCGGTTAGTTTATCTGCAGTTTGTGCGGTGATGGTTTCGGTATATCGCTTCGCCACATTGCCGAAGATAAGCCCGAACATGTAGAGCGCCGCAGGTATGCCGAATACGAATTGCCACGCATACATCATGATGGTATCGATATCAGCTATCTCGAACGTATCCTTGATAAAGCTTTGAAAGGCTGCATCAGCTGACATAAGCAAAAGGGTTACAACGACAAGGAAGGGCAGCGCAATCACCACACCGCTGATTGCAGAAACGATGCTTTTCGTGCTCGACTTTTTGGGGATACGCGACACGGCAGACACCAAAGCCGTCAGGTTGCGGATAGGTACACATATCACCTGTTGGACCATGTCGGCAACCAGATATTTCGAGAGCACTTTATCGATTTGGCGGTTTGTGGATAAACATATCCAACAGATGAACAGCAGGGCAAGGAAGATGAAGTTCAGAAAACCGATGAACAGGTTGTCGAATAGGATGAATTGTACTGCCGAGAGGCTTGCGAGTGCCAAGACTACTCCGCTTTTGAGGTTTTGCTTAAATCCTGAGCGGGTGAGATAGATGAATGAGCAAGCGAACAGGATGAGGGAGAATACCGTCACGCCCGCGCCGAGGCTACCGGTCCACAGTATCAGGTTCCAGAGCAGGAAGCCGCACGCAAGCATGACAACCGCGAACAGGATATCCGCTCTTTTGAAATCTAACTTTTGGATTGGTTTTGCCGGCGCAATAGGTACCGAGATCGGTATCTCGGTCCAATGGGTACTTGTTGTTGTCATCGTTACTCCTCCGAATACTCCAGAATGTCTCCTGGTTGACACTCAAGTGCTTTACAGATTTCTGATAGGGTAGTGAATCGAATGGCTTTAGCCTTGCCGTTTTTTAGGATAGAGAGATTCGCGGGGGTTATATCGATCTTTTCCGCAAGATCCATCAGGCCAATCTTGCGCTTTGCCATCATCACGTCAAGGTTGACTACTATGGACATCACTACACCGTCCAATCGTTCTCTTCTTTGTATGCAATCGCTTGCTTAAAGACATCTTTGAGAGTCAGCAGGAATAATCCGGCGAGCGAAAAGATGATAAAGATAGCTGCCGTTGATGGCGTGAACCAAAAGAACATTTTCCCGAAATAAATGATCGCGATGATGAAAGTCGCAACCGCGCATTTGCGAAGGCAGGTGATGTTCGCGCTGACGAACGGATCTCCGCCAAGGAGGGTTTTGAATATTGTCTTGAGCTGCCACAGAATATAGAGAGTGCAGAGTCCGGAAGCGGAAAGAATAACGGTAAGAGGCAGCACTATTCCTGCGTTGTACTCAAAGATTTGCGCAATCGAGGGCATCGCGAAGGGAAGCGCAAGACAGATCATAATCCCCACATAGAACATGATATCCACGAGGGCTTTTGTCAGGTAATGGACGAAAGTATTCTTGTACATGAATATCCTTTCATTTGAATCGTGTGCCTATCGTTGCACAAGAAATCTCGAAAGTCAATATATATTTATCGAAAAACGATAAATCTACTGCGAGGTATAGCTACGCCGGTCCGAATGGTGCGAAAGGATGCACATGCCGTGCAAGGCGGACTGAGCCCCGGAAGGGTGCGTTTGGGCAAACCCCTAGCCGCTCTTTCTGACGGGGTGTCGGATGATGGTCTTTAGCTTTTCCGCCTCTACCTTGCGGGGATCTGACAGGTAGATCTCATGATGGCGGCGGCCCTCAGCCATGTCGATCTCATAGCCATTATCATGGGCGAATCGGCTCATCAGAGCGATTGTTGCCGGCTCATCGTCGTACGAGCCGATGTGGAGGGCTTGAACGCAAAGTCCCTCGGTTAGTTTTTCCAGACGTGCTCTTGAGGTATCTAGCTTCGGCTTCTTTTTTGCAAGGATTTCGCACGCACGCTCAAACACTTCGGGCGTCACAAAGTCCGGCTGACGAATCAGAGCGGTCCAGAGGAACGCGTCTTTGTCGACGATGAACAGTCCGTCCGCATCGATATAATGCTCGTTAACGCTGCTCCAAAAACCCTCCAGAGGAGCAACAGTATATTCAAGGACATCTTTATTGTTCATTTTGATTGCGTACGAGAGGCCATATAAAGCCTCGATAGCTGCGGCGTATTCTGCGCTCGTATTGGGGTTTCCCGCACCATTGATCATGATGAAGGTCATTTCATCGACATCGACGATGGAGGGTACGAAAGGCTTGGGTTGATACAGATCCTTACGTTCTTTTTTGAAATCCATCATCTCGAACCCCGTTCTTTCCGTATCCGCTGACATCATCTTACCCCAGAGTCAAGGGACAATGCATTTGCAATTCTGCTCATATTTTATGCAAGAATGTATAGTGACGAATCGCACGCAAGAAACGGGAGAGGCTCTCATGGACTTTCAGCTCAAGGAATATATCCAACCGGATTTCGGTGCGTCTCAATTTGTGAATGCCCCTGATGTGGCGATGGTGCCCGCGCTGCTTGATGGGGTTGCTCCTCATAACTATCATGCGACTACGATATTCCCTGAGTATTTTAAGGTTGAGGGGCAGTGGCTATTAGCCAAAGACAGCCGCATGGATTCTGTGGCGGTATACGAGGATGGCGAGATCGTCATCCGTGAGTTTCGTCATCTGAGAATGGGAGATCTTGTTGTTGTTGGTCGCAGTGAAGGTGGCAGCGAGGGAATCTATGTGCATACGAACGGATTCAACGATCGGCGCGATGGGAATGGGGAGAGCTTCGCGTTTCGCCAAGGGCGCAATCGTGAGACCGCGTTTTCAATGGATTATGACTTGCTCTACGAGCAACTTCGATTCGAGAAGGAAAACGGATACATCGTATGGGTGCTGGGTCCCGCGTGTACTTTCGATAGTGATAGTCGCCATGCGTTTTCTCGCCTATGCGAGCACGGGTTCGTTCATGCGCTGCTTGCGGGAAATGCGCTTGCGGTGCATGATTTAGAGGCCTCATACAAGAAGAGTGCGTTGGGGCAAGACATCTATACGCAGCTTGCGCATCCGCATGGGCATTACAATCATCTCGATACGATTAATCGGGTGCGAGAGCTTGGCTCGATCACTGAATTCATCAAGCAAGAGAATATTGATGATGGGATTATGTATCAGGCGGTCAGGCAAGGTATCCCTTATGTGCTGACCGGATCGATTCGCGATGATGGGCCGCTTCCGGAAGTGTATGCGGACGCATATGAGGGCCAGGATGCGATGCGCGATCATATTCGGAAGGCGACGACGATTATCGGCATGGCAACTACGCTTCATTCCATCGCGGCTGGAAACATCGCTCCTTCTTTTCGCGTTATGCCTGACGGAACCATTCGGCAGGTGTATTACTACATGGTTGATATTTCCGAGTTTGCAGCAAACAAGCTGGGTGATCGTGGCAGTCTTTCAGCACGAAGCATTATCACAAACGTGCAGGATTTCGTGGTGCATACCAGCAAGAATCTGATTCCTGCGTAATGCGAGTGTGTCAAAAATCCATGCTTACCATGAGGTAGGTCAATCTGTTACAATATCTAGGCTATGGGTGGCAATTGCTGCCTTGTCATGCGGAGAGCTGGCCGAGTCGGTTGAAGGCGCACGCCTGCTAAGCGTGTATGCGGTTTAGAGCCGCATCTAGGGTTCGAATCCCTAGCTCTCCGCCATAAGCACACCAGACTTCGTTTGAGTGTGTCGCACCGCACGACAATTCCTCGGACACGACCGCAAGGTCGCTTGCCTCGCAATTGGCTTGTGCTCCTACTCAAACTGTGTCTGGAGCACTTATGGTACAGCTAGGGCCAGGGATTCGAGATAACCTACGTATCCCGGAGGAACCTTGTGTGCTATAGTTTTGGTATGAAGACCCACCCCAACAAGCAACGCTATCATGAGATTCTCAAAGGAATGACTCCGCAGGAAAAAGTTGAGAAGGTCATCGAGCTCTCCAATCTGGCAAACGCAGCTTTTCTTGCTGGATTGAGGAATCGCTATCCTCAGCTATCTGACAATGAGCTCAAGGAACTCTATTTGGAGAAACGCCGCACATGGCACAATCAGAACTACTAATACATACCATAGAAGCACTTACAAACAGCTCTAATGAGTATATGCTTACCGGCTCATTTGTATCCAGCATGCAAGGTGAGCCGCGGGCAACACATGATATCGACTTTGTAGTTGCGGCTTCTGCGGGGAGCATCGAATCCTTTCTGGCTCATTTTGACATTGACGACTTCTACTATGATGTTGATGTGGCAAAACAAGCCATTGGCACAGGAGGTATGTTTAACATTCTTTCCAATACAGGTGACAAGGTGGATATCTGGGCTCTGACCGATGCGGAGTTCGATCGGTCAAGATTCTCGCGTAGACAAAGCGTCGAACTTTTCGGTATACCCGTCTATGTTTCAACTCCAGAGGATACAGTACTGATGAAACTGCTCTGGGCAAAAGAAGGAGGAGGAAGCGAAAAGCAATTCTTTGACGCGGCGAAGGTCTACGAAATGCAACAGGAGATTCTTGATGCCGATTATCTTTCCGCATGGACTCTGAAGCTGGGACTTGAAAATCAGTTTGTAGCGATGCAGCGTTTTTTGTAGTGGGGAAAGGGTTTACTCCGCACATCAAGCACTGCATGAATCAAGAATGGCGACTCACAGCGAGATGTGCGTGGAATACCAGATGTATTACATGTGTGGTACAATGACGGTGTCGGCTACACCTACTTATGAGGAGCAGGACCATGTCATCGATAGCGACCGTGAATACTTCTATACGGCTGAAAAAGAGCTTGCTTGATCGCGTAAAGGAAGAGTCAAAGTTTCAGGGTATTTCGCAAAATGCTTATATCGTGGGGGTGCTCGCTGAGAAAATACAGGATCAGGAAGATTATCACGAGGCGATAGAAGTACTTAAAAAGAAGAACAAGGCTATTTCAAGAGAAGAAATGCTGAAGAAGTATGCCTAGCAAGTACGTCTGGGCCTTTGACTCAGCGGCTGAGAAACAATTCTCAAAATTCGATAGTCCTGACCAACGCAGAATACTTAGATGGCTCGACAGCAACATTCAAGGTTGCGAGAATCCTCGACTATTGGGAAAAGCACTTGAAGGCGCACACAAAACTTTGTGGCGCTACAGTATAGGAAAGTACCGTCTCATCGCAGATATCCATGACGGAATATGTCAGGTGCTGGTGATAAAGGTCGCGAGAGAATAGCTCTATAGCCCAGCAAATCGAAGAGGGTGCAACGTTGCACCCTCTCAAACCTTGTTAGCCTGCGTTTTTCGTAATAATCGTGCGCCACTCTTTTGAGCCGAAGGCCCCGATCAAAAGCATCGCGACTATAGCCACAGTCACGGGCAGACCCGCGCTATCGCCTGTCGGCGGAAGCACTGAGCTCTTTTCGTCTTTCGATGGTGTCGGAGGACCAGTGAAATTGGCGGTGATTACACCGGTGAAGCTCGTAAAGGGAATATCAAAGGAGATGACGTTATCTTCTATTACCGGGCTGATGTCAAACCCCGTGAATGTCCAATCGCTAAAAGTGTAGCCGTCTTTCGCATAGGCGGTGAACTCGATTGCATTAGAAAATCCATTCGAAGCAGTTACCATCACCGATCCGCCCAATGCCGGGTTAATCTGTACCGTCAGCGTACAGTCATCGGCAAACTTAAGAAATCTCAAGGGATTATCTCCCACCCACAGGAAAAAGGCGAGAGGTCCCACACCAGCGACACTGTCAGATACGTCAAGTGAGGTGATTTTGTTGCTTACAATCGATAGCTTCGTCATAGACGAGCAGCCGGACACATCCAATTCAGTGAGTTCATTCTCATCACACTGAAAGGTTTGCAGATTTGACAACCCTGATACCAGCAGCGAGGTAAGCTCATTTCTCTCACACTCAAGATTAATCAGCTCCGGACAGTTTGTGACATCGAGTGTCCTCAGCTTATTGCTCTTACATATCAGGTCGAGGAGTTTGGTGTTCTGAGATAGGTCAAGCGTGGTCAGCTTATTGTTGTCGCACCACAGAATCTCGAGGTCGGGACACCTGCTCACATCAAGCGATGTTAACTTATTTCCCCAACAGCCGAGGAGTTCCAGAGAGGGGCACATGGTGACATCGAGCTTTGTCAGAGTATTGTAAAAGCACCAGAGCTCGGTAAGCTTGGTGCAGGAGGATAGATCAAGAGCAACAAGGGGGTTAGAGGAGCAGGACAGACTGACCAGTTCTGTACTATTGGACAAATCTAGAACCGCAATATTGTTGCTCATACAGTCGAGGTATTCTAGATTTATGCAGTCAGTTACATCAAGCTCATCCAGATAGCCGAAACTACAATCGAGGTATATCAGGTTAACGCAGCCGGAAACGTCTAAGAATCCTAGTCCCTCTACTCCCAGCAGGAAGTTCCTGCTGCAGTCAAGTGAAATCAGGCCTGCATTGCCGGACACATTCAGTCGATTAAGGGAGCTCAAGTCTGTTATCGTGGCGTCTCCAGATATTGTATACGTGCTGAAATCAAGTTCGGACAGCATGAGCACACCCGTCGTGGGGTGTGCGGTCCAGGTGGCAAAGTCATCCCAAGACACGGGCGAATCCACCACGAAACCATGGGCCCCAAGACCATTGTTCGTTATGAGCGCGTTGATAGTGCTGACGGCGTGGGGGTCGTATTCAGCAGCACTTGCCAAGGTTGCTCCCCCCACAAGTAGCGTGACGAGTATAAGAAACACCAAAAAACGAAACTGCCTCGGTGCATTTACTTGTCGCTTCATAATGGACCCCTTTTCTGCCCTTTGACTCTTCCTCAATACATGGTCACCCACTAGCAGTATTCTATCAGTAATGAGCAACTGGATGACGAGGTCTCGGTCCAAGCAAATCCCTATACGTGCTATCATTGTTCGCCTATATGAATCTTTCCGGCAGAGAGGTATCGATGGCAACAACTCCAACAAAGCAGGCATATGTCGTTCTCATTGCAGGCCTCGTGCTGAACCTTATTCTGGGCGTGCTGTACGCGTGGTCGATATTCTCGCAGTCTCTTATGGATCAGTGGAGCTGGTCCTCGTCACAGGCGAGTATGCCGTACGCGTTGGCTATCGGCTTCTTTGCGTTTGGAGTGATGGTTGCCGGGCGACTGCAAGATACGCTGGGTCCTCGTCTTGTCGCCATGGTCGGCGGGCTGATGGCGGGCCTCGGCGTGTTTGCCGCAAGTTTCGCAACACCGCAAAACACGCTTCCGATAACGCTTGGGTTTGGAGTACTCGCGGGATTGGGCATCGGTTTTGGGTATGCAGCGGCAACCCCTCCGGCGGTCAAGTGGTTTGGGCCTGAGCGCAAGGGAGTGGTCACCGGACTCGTCGTATCGGGTTTTGGTCTGGCGAGTATCTACATCGCACCGCTTACGACCTATTTGATAAACCAGTACGGAATCGCCTCGACATTTCGCATTCTGGGGATTATCTTTGCAGTGGTAGCCACCGTGTGCGGGCTTCTTCTCCAAAACCCTCCGACCGAGAAAAGCGGGGCGAACAAGAATATGGGCGATACCGAGGGCTTTTCGCTTTTCCAGATGTTGAGAACGCTTCGCTTCTACCAGATGTGGACAGCGTACGCGTGCGCCGCGTTTGCGGGCCTGATGATCATTGGAACGATGGCAAAGGTCGCGGCGATCCAGATTTCTGGTATCAACCTCGGCTTCTTGCTGGTGGCAGCGCTTGCGATAGGTAATGCGGGCGGGCGTCTCGCAGCAGGCGCGCTTCTCGATAACATCGGTGCGACTCGTACAATGCTTATCGCGTTCATCGGTCAGGCGATTGCGATGTGCGTCTTGGGATTTGTGCACGCGCTTGCCCCACTCATTGGACTCGCTATTCTTATCGGCGCACTCTATGGCGCTAACCTTGCAATCTTTCCTGCACTGACGGCTAGCCACTTTGGAATCGCGAAACTTGGGACCAACTATGGGGTGATGTTTACCGCATACGGCATCGGTGGTATTTTTGGCGCGCTGGTAGCAGGCAGAATCTTCGATCTGACGGGAAGCTTCCAATCTGCCTTCTACGTTGCGGCAGGACTGTGTATCATAGCGGCGGTCCTAGCACCCTTTGCGGGAAAAGCAATCACACTCCACCCACTACGCTCCTCATCTGCGCAAAAGGCGGAGTAGAGGAGTGAGAGCTCGTGACACTCTACCTCGATATAAATGCTGACATTGGTGAATGTATCGAAAGCGATACGTTCAATCCCGATGCTCAGATCGTGCCGTACCTGACTTCCGCAAGCATCGCGTGCGGTTATCACGCGGGCAATCCGTTCACGATAGATAAAACGGTTGAGCTCGCATTGCAGCACGGAGTGGGTATCGGCGCACATCCCAGCTTGCCGGATACGGCAGGTTTTGGGAGGCGGGCGTTTGCGGTTACCCCCGAAGAGGTATATCGATACGTAAAAGATCAGATCGATACGCTTCAGATGATCGCGGAGATTCAAGGCGCGACGATCCAGCACGTGAAGCCACACGGGGCGCTGTACAACATGGCGGCGACCGATTACGGAATTGCGCGCGCTATCGCAGATGCGATAGTAGACAGCGATCCAGATATCGTGTTTTTGGCGCTTGCGAACAGCCAGATGGTGAAAGCCGGAGAGGATGCCGGTTTGCTTGTGGCGCACGAGGCGTTCATCGATCGCGCATATCACTCTGACGGGACGCTGGTTCATCGAGGGGTGGCTGGAGCGGTCATTACCGATATCGATATCTGTGTCGCACGAGCACTCGATATCGTTAGAAACAAAAGGATGATGTCGATTACCGGCGATGTGATATCGATGAGTCCGCATTCACTCTGTATCCATGGCGATACGGCAGGAGTCGAGGTGATAGCGAAACACGTCATCGAAGCACTGTCAGCCGAGGGCGTCGTGTTCGCTTCGCTGCGTGAGGTCATCGCCTCAAGGCTTAATAAAGTGGTACGTTTTCGTCCGATGGGCGATGGTGCACTGATCGCAGAGTTCGGCGATGAGATTTCCCCAAAGGTCAATGAAGCGGTACTCGGGTTTGAGAGCGCGCTCGCCACGCTGGAAATCCCCGGCGTGGTTGAGACCAACCCATCGTATTGCGCGTTGACCATACAGTACGACCCGCTCCTTACTGCCTTTGATAAACTCGTCGAGAATCTCGCAGAAGCCGAAAAGAAGGAGCACATAACACACGCGGACCCACAGGTGTTCGACATACCGGTTTGTTATGGGGGCGAGTACGGTCCGGACATCGAATACGTTGCCCAATCAAGCGGCTTGTCCATATCCGAACTCATCGATATTCACAGCTCATGCGCGTATCCACTTTATATGCTGGGGTTTATGCCGGGATTCGCTTATCTGGGCGGATTGGACGGGCGTCTGCACACTCCTCGTCTGGACTCTCCACGGTTGAGCGTACCTGCAGGTAGCATTGGGATTGCGGGAGCGCAGACGGGGATATATGCGCTCGAAAGCCCCGGCGGATGGCAGATTATCGGACGCACACCACAGAAGCTTGTTGATTTTGATGCGGAGAAGCCCGTGATCTATAAGCCGGGTGACCGTATTCGATTCATCCCGATATCCGAAGAAGAGTTCAGGGAGTTGAGCGATGTCGATTGAGATACTCGAACCCGGTCTCCTGACGCTTGTTGTCGATGGTGGGCGTTTCGGCTATCGTCGCCTTGGCATACCGCCTTCGGACGCGATGGATCTGTACGCATATGAGATGGCGATTATTCTGACAAACAGCAGAATAGAGAGAGCGGTTCTTGAGATTAATGTCATTGGACCAACAGTGAGGTTCAATCAAGGGTGCATCATTGCCATTACCGGTGCTGAGTGTGCTCCGAAAGTCGATGGAAAGCCCGTCTTGATGTGGCACAACCTGCTGGTGCGTAAGGGGAGTGTTCTGAGGTTCGAGCCGATTGCCGAGGGATGTCGCGCCTACCTTGCGTTCAGGGGCGGCATCGATGTGCCTGAGGTGCTCGGTTCCCGCTCGACCTTTTTGCCTGCGGGTATTGGCGGACACGAAGGGCGAGCGCTCAAAGCGGGTGACATCCTACCTATCGACTGCCATCATCTCTCATCCGGCGACTATTCCGGTGGCTGCATCACCCCTTCCGCAATCCCGACGTATGGGAGCGAGCACGTCATTAGAGCAATACGCGGCCCGCAGGATGAGTGTTTCGCTCAGTCGGCGATACAGCTGTTTTTTGAGTCGACCTACACGGTGACGCCTCGCTCAGATCGCACAGGATACCGTCTTGAAGGACCGTCAATCGAGACGAAGGCGGGACGTGATATCATCTCACAGGGTACGGTGCCCGGTGCCATACAGATAACGGGAGAGGGAAAGCCGCTTGTCATCATGCGAGATGGTCCGACCGTTGGGGGATACGCCAAGATCGCCACCGTCATTTCCGGTGACATCAACAAACTTGCGCAGGCAAAGCCTGGCGATTCTGTTCGCTTTGAGGAAATCGCGCTAAGCGACGCCTACAATCTGATTCGCTAGCTGCATATTTTGCACTAAAGCTCCTTCGCTGGCTCGCCCCGCAATCTCCCTCGCCCCTTCACTACCAACTTTTGGAGATTTGCACACACAACTCTTCAGGCACGCTCATGTGTTATACTACTAATATAACAAATAGAACAGCAGAGATTGGCAAGGAGGAGTCATGCTTATACACATAGATTCACGTAGTACGGTTCCGCTCTATCAGCAGCTCAAGACGTCGCTGATTGCGGGCATTTTATCCGGTGAGCTTCAGGAGGGAGACCGCCTTTCCTCGGTGCGCGATTTGGCGAGCGATTTGGGCATCAACCTACACACCGTTCACAAAGTGTACGGAATCCTGGCAGACGAGGGATATATTACGGTCTCTCGCAATCAAGGCGCGATTGTTAATACACCGCCTGCGCTCGACAGCGCGGGGATGACCCAGTTCGAGAAGGTGCTCCTTCCGATCATCATCGAGCTTCGTGCACGCGGTATCTCAAAGCAGCAGTACGACGATCTGATGGACAAACTCTGGGAGGAGAGTATAGAGATGGGGGTTAGCGATGACTAATGAAATGTATTACATCTTGGGAGTGATGGGTATCACGTGGTTGATGGTAATCGTCTCTATGGCGTTCTTGCCGTATTACACGCGCAAATCCATCGCATTCGGTATCGCTGTACCGAAAAATATGTACACCCACGAGTTTTTCGCATCATTGCGCCAACAGTTCCTGTGGGCGAATCTTGTGTTTGGTGCCGTGTTGATGTTCGCCTCAACCCTTGCGACCGTGCGTCTTCCCGAAGAGCCTGCTGCTTATGTAGGGGTAGGACTCATGCTACTCTACGTAGCCCTGTCGTTCGTTTTGTACGTACGTGCGTATCACAGGGTACGTGACTTTAAGCGTGGGAGCGACTGGGAGATATCGACCGTCGCCTCGGCACAAGTGGTTCAGGATATCGATAATCGCAAACTCTTCAGTCCCTGGTGGTACGTCACCTATCTCGTGCTTATCGGGGTAACGGTTGCGATTTCGTATGCGGTCTATCCGTCACTACCCGATCTCATTCCGCAGCAGTACAACATGGCAGGCGAGGTGAATAGGTATGCGGAAAAATCGATACGAGTCATCATCGAGATGCCGTTGATCCAACTAGCTATGACCGCGTTATTCGCCGCTATCGGGTGGGGTATCAATCGAGCGAAACGCCAGACCGATGAGGCGAATGTCAGGTACGGACTGCGCAACAATCGAACGTTTCAGATAGTTATGGGCAAGATGATGTTTTGGCTAGGATTGGGTACGCAGCTGGTGCTTTCAGGCGCACAGCTTTCGATGATGGAAGTGCTGCCGGTCGATTCCGTTCTCTGGGCGACATTCGCATTCTTGGCACTCGTTATCGTTATGGTCGTATATATTACGTTTTCAATCGGTCAAGGCGGGTATCGCTTGGGCGAGAGGCAGACAGCCACGACAGGCGGGGAGCACCATCTCGCAGCGTACGATGATGTGGCAGGCGATGATGAGCACTGGATCTTATACGGGTCGTTCTACAATAATCCTGATGATCCTTCGATTATCGTTGAGAAGCGCGTGGGGGTTGGCTGGACGTGCAACGTAGGTCATCCCGTCGGCAGGGCGTTGATTATCGGAACAGCTGTGCTCTTGGTTGGACTTCTCGTACTGCTACCATTTCTTGCGATGAATGCGTAGTTGAGCACACCGAACTAAACGTGTTTACGGGCGATCTCAGAAAGATCGTATGGACGAACGCGACCCATGGGAGTGTTCGAAGAAGGCGAAGCCATCGGGCAGGAGATACTAAACGTGTTTACGGGCGATCTCAGAAAGATCGTATGGCGTGCACGACCTTAGAAGTGCACGAAAAGGCGAGGGCTCGGGCAATAGACGCTATACGTGTTTACGGGCGATCTCAGAAAGATCGTATGGGGTTTCCTGATAGACGCAGTAGTTTAGCCAATTGGTAAAAAGGAGATTCGCATGTGCGCGCCAGCGTACATGCGGCTCTTTTGTGGGGTCGTTGTCGGGGAAGTAGTTCGAGGGGATATCGATCTCTTTGCCGGCGGCGATGTCACGCTCGTACTCCAGTTTCAATGTATCGGCATCATACTCGCCATGTCCGGTCACGAATACCCGACGACCGTCCAGTGAGGCGGCGAGATACGCACCGGCCACCTCGCTTGAGGCGAGAAGCTCCAGTCGCGGCTCGGCAAGAATCGCCTTCTCGTTGACCGTCGTGTGGCGACTATGGGGTGCCCAGAACGCGTCATCGAATCCTCGCGTCAGCTTGTTCTTCCCATCGGTGACGGTATGCAGAAACGCTCCGAACACCTTGCGTGCCAGAGGTGCCTTGTCGATGCCGTAGTGATGGTAGAGTCCTGCTTGCGCGGCCCAGCAGATAAAGAGCGTGCTGAATACATTCTCGTCAGCCCAATCCATGATTTCTACGAGCTCGTCCCAATACGCGACATCTTCAAAGCGCATATTCTCCACCGGTGCACCGGTGATGATGAGGCCGTCCCACTTTTCCTCGCGCGCCTTGTCGAACGTGCGGTAAAACACATTCAGGTGTTGCGGGTTCGCATGCGATGGTCGATAGCTTGCCGTATGAATGAAGCGCACCTCGGTCTGCAAGGGCGAATTGGACAATGCCCGAAGCAGCTGAGTTTCTGTCGTTATCTTTGTCGGCATCAGGTTAAGCACCAGGATACGCAAGGGGCGGACATCCTGTGTTTCTGCCCGCGAATCGGTCATGACGAACACATTCTCGTTCGCAAGCGTTTTTATCGCGGGGAGTTTATCTGCAATCTTTACGGGCATCGTTATCCTAAAGCGTGTGCCCTATGCGCTCTTCAACGCTTGGTCGAGGTCCGCGATCAAATCATCCGCGTCTTCAATGCCGACGCTCAATCGGATGAGCGTAGGCGTCACTCCCGCAGAAGCAAGTTGCTCATCTGAGAGCTGCCGATGCGTTGTGCTTGCCGGGTGAAGCAGGCAAGTGCGTGCATCCGCGACATGCGTGGCGATTGAGATGAGCTTAAGGAACTCCATGAACGCGATCGCACTCTCTCTTGTTCCTTCGACCTCAAACGCGATAACGCCACTGCCACCGCTGCCCCCCAGGTATTTCTGCGCAAGCCCGTGGTAAGGGTCGTCTGCTAGACCGGGATAGCGGACTTGTGCGATGCGATCGTGCGCGGAAAGCCACTCGGCGATTCGCTGCGCATTCTCGAGGTGCTTCTTTATGCGCAGTGGAAGCGATTCGATATTCACGCCCAGTATGTACGAGTTATGCGGGGAGGGAATCGAGCCCAGATCGCGCATGAGCTGCGTCACGATTTTAGTGATATAAGCGCCCTTGCCGAACTGCGTGGTGTACGTGACGCCATGATAGGACTCATCAGGCGTTGTCAATCCGGGAAACTTGTCCGCATGTGCGTCCCAATCGAAGTTGCCGCTATCAACCACCACACCACCGACGACCGATCCATGTCCGTCAAAGTACTTGGTGGTGCTGTGGATAACGATATCTGCGCCCCATTCGAACGGGCGACAGTTTACCGGCGTGGGGAACGTGTTATCTACAATCAGCGGTACGCCCGCACCATGTGCGAACGCCGCGAATTTCTCAATATCGAGCACGTTGAGCGAGGGGTTTGAAACCGTTTCCGCAAACACGCATTTCGTGTTGGGACGTATTGCTTCCTGTAAGGTCTCCAGCGAAGCATCGGGGTCGACGAAGGTGACCTCAATACCCATCTTAGGCAACGTTACCGCAAAAAGGTTATACGTACCTCCGTAAATCGCTGATGAGGTTACCAGGTGATCTCCTGCTTCACAGATGTTGAATATTGCGAAGAAGCTTGCTGCCTGACCCGATGACGTCAGCACTGCTGCGACACCACCCTCCAGTGCGGCGATACGAGCTGCGACCGCATCGTTTGTGGGGTTTGCCAGACGCGTGTAAAAGTACCCTGCTTCAGCAAGATCGAAAAGACGAGCCAAATGCTCAGCCGAGTCAAAGCTCCACGTAGTAGTCTGATAGATCGGAATCTGTCGCGATCCTCCGTCGTCGGGATTCCATCCTGCGTGGATGCAGCGGGTATCTATATTCATAGTTGCTCCTTAATGTCCGTCGTTCCATTCTACTGGACATTGAAAAAATGTGTGCTGAAATTTTCGCGAACGAATCGTGCACAAAGCCGCACAAATCCCCCCTATTAGAACTGTATGCGCCCTTCGACGTGTGCGGTGGTCGTGTGAATGTTGGACAGGTTTTCAATAAGCACGTCATGGATCGAGGTCGTCAAGACACGCGCCTTTGCGTTGTCGAGTATCTCATCGGCCGAAAACCCGAAGCAATCATCGAAGTTCGCAAGATGGAAGTCCTGCAGCCCAACCGAGTAGAGTTGCTCGTCCTCGATGGGCTTGCCATCCAGCTCAAGAGCGGTGAACTCTTTGCTCGTCTGATCGTATACGATACGCACACCTTCGGAGAACTGATAGAACTCGGTATGGTCGCTGTTGAACATCTCGTCACGGAATACGTACTTGAGCATCTTCTTGAACTGATTTCCCTTAACCGAAACCTGCTTTGCCTTATCGTCATAGGGAAACACTTCGCGCAGTTCGCGCAAAGTCAATACCGCCGCTACCGAGGTTTTGCGGACCGATCCCGAGCCCACCATCATGATATCCACGCCCAAATCGCGCTTGAGGATATCGGAGAAGAGGTTGCCCAGCTCAGTCTCCTGATAACGATTGGGATGGGTCAGCTCATGGGTGAAATGGCAGAGGATACGTTCATACTTTTCATCTGTGTGAGACTTGAACCTTGTGATGGTATCTTCCATCGCCTGGTCATGGGGACAGTTGCTCTTATTGATGGGGATGAGTTCCCATTTGAACTCGTGAGTCGAGTTGGTATCGGTATTAACGATGAGGTCGAGGCGCCCGATCTGCTTGGTGCCGACTCCTGCCTGCACGATGAGAATGTCGTTCACGACCGCAGGCTCCTCAAGAATAGTATGAGTGTGCCCGCCGACGATAAGGTCGACGCCCCACTGAGGATCAAGTAGCGCGGCCAAGCGCTTGTCTTCCTCAAACCCGATGTGCGTCAGTAGCACAGTATAGTCCACGTCTATCCGGCGATGGGCGTTACAGATTCGACCGACCTCACGTGCGGCATCCTCGATATCGACAAAACTGCCGAGCACGTCGCTTTTAATGCCGAGCAAGATATCCTCCGTCGTCACGCCGATGAACATGATTGTCATGCCATCGATCTTCATTTTCGTGTGGGATTTGAACAGGCGCGTGTAGGGATTCTTGATATAGAGATTGGCGTTTACGATGGGAAACTTCGCGCAACGCTCAAGAAATAGCAGATGAGCCAGCCCATAATCGATCTCGTGATTGCCAACCGTAGCGACATCCGGGCCCAAGAGGTTCATAATCTCAATCGTTGAAAGCCCCATAAACTCGCTATCGATTATCGAGCCCTGAAGCATATCGCCCGCGATACAGTAGATGACGTTAGGCACTTCCTCGCGAACCTTCGAGACATAACCGGACAGCATCGAGATGCCACCCAAGAGTTCCGCGTCGACTTTGTTTGCAAGGAAATCACCGTGCAAATCGTTGGAATGAAGGATGGTGAGTTCTTTGAGGTTAGGCATAGCTATCGACCTCCTCTGGGGCAGCAGTCTCATCGGGTGTGGGCTTTGCTACAATCGGTGGCGCTACGATCGCGATCTCCTCCGTGACGGGTGCCTCAACAGGTACGCTCGTCTCTACTACAGATGGCTCGCCAACCGCTACCAGATCAGGGCTTAGCTGGTCCGAAAGCAACGGCTTCTTACTCAGCATAAAGAGTAAGACCGATGCGGCCAGCGGAACGAACATCGCGATGATGAGGTAGTAGACCGGCTTTTGCCCTTTGACGTAATGGGAGAAGATTCGATGATAAGTCAGATATATGATGAGGTACAGAAATACCTGCGCGATTGTTACTACTACGACAAAAATGAGCAGCATGATTGTAAACAGCACTATTGAGCCCAATAGTTGATCGACCGCCTCGGTTTCGACGAATCTGAAGATACCAATCATGTAGGGAACCATGACGATGACATATCCGACAACGAACACGAAGGTGAATATGATAGGGGCGAGAAGCACCCACAGCCCCGGGTTTCTGATGACCTTGTTGCCCAGCTCGATCTCCCCGGCGATTTGGCCCAGCTGATAATTACGTGCGTAGGGGATGAATCCCAGCCAATGGTTTCCCATACCACGCGCTTTGCTCATGTTCGATTGGGCGAGACCTCTCAAGATGTAGGAGACAAGTCCTCCCAGAAGCAGAATTCCGTAGAGTAGCCCAAGGAAGACGAGCAGCGGAATCATCGCCTCGAAGCCCTCAAAACCGGTTGGTTGTGTGGTGTACATAAGCATCCCCTTTACCTAGTAGACGGTATCATTGTAGCACCAGTATGCGGCTTGGGTTTTGTGGGGTGGGGGGAAGCGAGCTGTTGTGATATGTGTAGTCACAAAAAACCCCTCCCCAGGATTGTGCCAGAGAGAGGTTTGGCTATTCTGAACTAGGCGACAAGATATGGATTGGGTTTAAAGAGAAGTGCAAAACAATCAAAAAGCCATCCCACCCCTTCAGTTTAATCGGTGATCTGAGGATCCGCTTCCTCTGATTGCTCTCAAGCAACTCAAAGTCTGTGCATGACTGATCAGCAAGCAGAACTTGGTGCACGACTCCCATTCGCCATCAATCTCATTGAGTCTCTGAAGTGCTTATGTCCTGAAAATCGCCAAAAATGGCGAAAACATGTCCTTGTTTTCGCCATTTTTGGTTAAAATAAGGATGTAATGCAAAAAGAGAGAGGCTGCTCCCCATGGAACGCTATTTGATGACTGAGCTTATTGGCTGGAAAAATAGTCACCGCAGAAAGCCGATAATCATTCATGGAGCACGGCAAGTAGGTAAAACATGGCTGCTTAAAGAATTCGGCAAGCGTCATTTCGACAACACTGCATATGTGAATTTCGATAGCAACATGGCGATGCAACAACTGTTTGAGGAGGGCTATGATATAGCGCGTCTCCTTACAGGTATACAAGCTGAAACGAACGAGCGTATTATTGCGGGCAGGACGCTGATTATCTTCGATGAAATACAGGAGTGCCCGAAGGCTCTCACCTCACTCAAATATTTTAGTGAAAATGCCCCTGAGCAGATGATAGCAGCGGCGGGATCACTCCTCGGTCTTGCTGTTCATCAGGGAACAGGATATCCCGTGGGCAAGGTCACGACCCTCGATCTCTATCCGCTCAGCTTTCGAGAATTCCTTGATGCTGTCGGGGGGCAGATGCTGAGAGAGCTTATCGACGCCAACGATAGATCCGCAATGGCAAGTTTCTCGTCTAAGCTTGTTTCGTTATTGCGGCAGTATTATTTTACAGGCGGAATGCCAGAAGCTGTTGAGGCATTTACAGAGAGCGGTATCCTCGAAGACGCGCGACGTATTCAAAGCCAGATTCTCTCTGACTATCGTCGCGACGTATTCAAGCATCTCACCGCTAGAGAGACCGAGTTCACTCTTGCAGCGTGGGATTCTATACCTGCACATCTGGGGAAAGAGAACAGAAAGTTTATATTTGGAAATATCAGAGATGGCGCTCGTGGCCGAGACTACCGTGCCGCTCTTACATGGCTTGTCGAGGCTGGACTGGCTCATAGGGTTCGTCGTGTTGCAAAACCCGGAGTACCCCTAACCGCGTATGCAGACAACTCAGCATTCAAGTTCTTTGCACTTGACGTAGGGCTGCTCGGTGCGATGGCAAATCTTGACTCAAGCAGTGTCATTAGCGGGAGTCACGTATTTGAAGAATTCAAGGGAGCACTCACCGAACAGTACGTTTGCCAACAACTCGTATCGGATTGTAAGTTGCAGCCATTCTACTGGTCCTCTGAAAACTCTCGGGGCGAAATCGATTTTCTTGTTCAAGACAACGGACAAATATATCCAATCGAAGTCAAGGCGGAAGAAAACCTGCGCTCAAAAAGCTTACGCACCTTCAGCGAGAAGCATGAGCATACCTATCCGAGGCGTTTCTCTCTATCCGGATTCCGGAATGAGGGCTGGATGAGTAATATTCCGCTTTATGCAATTGGAAACAAAGACGCATGGCACTTTTTGGCCAACTGACGGTGATGTTTTCTGGCGGAGGGGGTGGGATTGAGAGAATCTCCGTCCCCTCAACCATGGATCCGAAAACAAAAACCCCTGGCGGGGTCCTCGTTTTCAGATTATGGCGGAGGGGGTGGGATTTGAACCCACGGGACGCTTGCGCGTCCACTGGTTTTCGAGACCAGCACGTTCAGCCAGACTCCGTCACCCCTCCGTTCCCGCGACCTCTCGGTCGCAACTCCGGGCGAACACTCCTCTAAGTCGCGTTCGTCTCCGTTCCCGCGACCTCTCGGTCGCAACTCCGGGCGAACACTCCTCTAAGTCGCGTTCGTCTCCGTTCGAATAATCATAGCAGATGGAGGCAACACCCTACAGAAACTTCAGCGCCAAACCGGTTCTCAAACCGGTTCTTCTTATGCTCGATCGGACCGTCATTTCTCATCTTTATAAGGGCACTGTGCTACACCTCTAATGCATGACAGGTATCGCGAAGCCTGGGAAAGGGGGCTTCGCACAAAGGAGACCACCCGTCAAACGGGAAGCCCCCTACTCATTTTGTGCTCAATAAACTACAGACCCGGTGTGATGAATATCTCGTATGAGTCGAACCACGGTGCCTGCATCGTCATCTCGAAGGGCACCTTTCCTCCGGCTGGGATATTCTCCACCCGTTCCATCTGGGCGGAAATCATCGTTCCGCTTGCGGTGCGAAGCATAATCGCGTACGTTGCGATATCGACCGCCTCATCGCCGGTATTCTCAATCTCACCGGCATATACCTTCTTTTGATCGATTTCGAACTCGACGATGGAGACCGCCCTCAACTTGTCCGCACCACTGATATCAGCGTCCGTGACCTTTCTCACATGGTCTTGGCCTATCGTCTTCAGGGTGAAATCAACGGTATTGACGTCCGTCGCCCACGCATATACTTCATCTCCGCCTACCGTCACACCTCCGGGGAGAATCTTGCTTGAAACAGTATCTCTGGTTGCAATAACTTCGCCATCAGCACCTCTGATGGTGACCGTCACTACAGCATAGTCTACGACCCAATCCTCATTTGGATTCTCGATGACAAAGCCGTAAAGCACACGGTCCCGGCCGCGTCAAATAGACCAGCCGGTCTCAGCAAGTACTACTTGCTTAATGTCGGTTTGAGACGTCGAGGACGAAGTGGAAGCGGCGTTATCGCCGCCATCGACTTCCCCGGCAGAATTAGTACACCCCACAACCATGACACAAGCCATCACGAGCATCAGAATTAACAGTAACGGTTTTCTCATCCCTTCCTCCTGCTCTATAGTCGGGTTAATAAGCATCTGCACGATTACTCCTGCACTACCTGCCCTCAGTATAGACCTAAATCTAGAAAAATGTGTGGATTATACAGGCGAAGAGCTGAGCGGTGATTTCTCCACCTCCGCTGAAGAGAAACTAGCGTCATACCAGCCAGCGGCTGTGAAGAATGTGTGGGTGAGCTGAGTAATCACCCCCCTTGTTGCCCGTTTCAAAAAAAGAACTGTAAACTGAACTTGTCATATGAGAGTTTCCGCAAAAGAAGCGCCGTACGAGTCCGCGGACGAGCAGCTGCGCACACTATTTGAGGAGGAATTATGCTCCAAAATAAACGCACTCTAGCTATAATCATTGCTCTTGCACTTGTGGGTATCAGTGCCGGTGTTGGCATTTGGTACTATCAGGGCCTCGGGGCAAGCGAGCCAACCACCCAAGAAGAAGTGGTCGATGATCCGGCCACCTCAACTGACTCAGAGGTGAACGCTCCTGTTCAAAAAGAAGGCCTCAAAGAGATTGACGGGCTTTCCAGAGAAGCGGCTATCGAGCTTCTCAAAGAGTTCCAGGTCAAGGAGGATCCGGATTTCGATACCACCGACGTCTCTTACAGCGTGCAATATTACGAGGACAGTCAGACGTATCGTATCCACTCGTATGACTTCATAGAAAACCCTTGAGGCTCGAACCATACCATCACGTGGGGATGGTACAAGGTAACGGCTGACGGCACCGTTTCAGAAATCGAATAATAGCTTAATAAGCGATTGATACGCGCGTGCCTATCGGTACGCGGTCGTAAAGATCGACGACATCGCTGTTGAACATGCGCAGACATCCATGCGTCGTGGCGGTACCGGCTTTGTCGCCGGCAAGCGCGCCATGAAAAAGCATCAGCGTGTTGTATCCAGCCAACGAATAGATATGCAGACCCCGCAAACCTAGCGCATCGTTTGGTCCGGGAAGGAACTGGGGAGAGTCGGCACCCCACCCCGTTGGATCGGGGTTGTACCAGGGAGGATTAATCTCTTTGAGCCCGATATAGTATTCGCCGGGAATCGTTGGATAGGCAGGTCTTCCTACCGCGCACGGGTACGTTTTGACAAGCTCGTCACCGTTCCAAAGCATGACTCGCCGCTGATTGATCGATGCGGTCAGCACCGGCACCATGAGATCCTCGCGGCTGACCTCGGGAAACAGTAGCTCCGATGAGGCGATGATATGCGTAGTATCCTTACCGTTCAAGATATCGAGAATCGCACGTTCGATCGTTTCCGCGGTTGGCTCGTCGTGTATCTGGATTCCGGTTTTTTCATCGATGATATGAGGAGTATATCCTTCAAAGTAGAGAACCGCGTTCTCAGGCAATGTGCTGAAATTAAAGGCAATACTTGCAGCCAGACCCTGAATAGCTTCCACATCTATGAGGTATCCCGTCTCGAACGTGGCGGGGATAGGAGTGTCGAGATAATCGTGGCGCAAACGATCCCACACAGGAGTATTGGGGCGCACCGCCATAATCTCATTGGTGAGTTTGTCCGGATCGGTACTTACATAGCTTCCCACATCGAAGGGCACGATCGCCTCTCCGGCATAAATGGTGATAATCTGCGTCAGGTGCGAATCGACGATTCCTTCGACCACCTCAGCCACCTCTGCTCGGTTCATGCCGGCGAGAGAGGTGCCGTTAAGCATCACCCCGACAGGAACGTAGAGAGAGTTAGCGCGGTCTTCAGCGTCAAGGTAGAACCATCCCGCTATAGCAAGCAGTACGAGAATCGCGATACTGACCAGTGTCCATATTGCGAACGAAGCTTTCTTTTGCTGCAGGAGAGCCGGTGCGCTTGGCTGAGCAGCGACGGCCGGTGCCGATGAGGAAGATACGGCCGCTGTCTGTAGCGTTGATGCAGAGGCGCGCCGCTCTTTCTCCGTACGCATGTTGGGGTTTTTCATCAATCGCTTCTTGTTCTTCATGAAGCGATTGAAGAACAAGAA
>Ga0209737_10000911_pt1 | contig 22397 bp, 16 predicted proteins | sample TergutCu122P3_FD_187284 | JGI IMG/M metagenome (GOLD analysis project Ga0209737, IMG submission 187284) | Cubitermes ugandensis P3 segment gut microbial communities from Kakamega Forest, Kenya - Cu122 P3 (SPAdes) (version 2) | ecosystem: Host-associated > Arthropoda: Insects > Digestive system...
TTACGTCCGCCGATTGAACCGTTTCCTGCCGCCGAAACAATTTCAACAGTCAATGTACCTTTACCGTCGTTGCTGTATTTATGGATAGTAAAGTCCTCCCCTTTTACAAGTTCAAGACGGGTTCCGCCTATCTGAAACGAAACAATAGGGATGCCTTTTTCATCGAGTTCAACCGTTGCGTTCTCAAGATTAAGCGGAATAATGCTGATGTCCGCCCTACCTCTTACGGGTTCAAATCCTTCTTTCGAAACTTCATAGTAAACTGTTATCGGCAAATCAAGGGCACTGGTTACAGCTGGGCTCACACTGTAAGGATAATTCCCCTCACTGTCGCCAAACCGCACTGTACTGCCCTTAGCTTCACCTTTCAGAGTTACGGAAAGCCCGTGCGATTGCTTATCATAAGTAAAAATAGTCTGACTGATGCTTATGCCGTCTTCAAAATCAGCCTGAGTAGGAATATACACTGTTGCAGAGGAATTATCGCTGCGTCTGAGCAGCTTCTGCCACGGAACAAAGAAGTAACATACAGCGGCTATTGCAATAACCGCCAGTATAATAACAACAATTAAAATATTTCTTTTGAGATTCCCCTTTTTTTGCGGATAGTCTTCTAAATGAGAGACCGTATCATTAGAATCGCCGTAATCTTCTTTTTTAGGCTGAGAATATGACGATACTGTAGGTTTAGGCTCACTGTACGGTGAAACCGCCGGTTTAGATTCGGTATAAGGCGATACTGCAGGTTTAGATTGAGTATAAGGTGAAACCGCCGGTTTAGAATAGGACGTCACGGCTGGTTTTAACAGAGATGCAGCTTTAACAGGTTCGCTGATTTTTACGGACTGCGAAGGATTTACTGGCTTTTGCGAAACAGGATTTACAACCCCTCCAACAGAGACAAGTGCCTCGGAAATTTCATCAATAACAACAACCCCTCTGCCGATATTGAGTTCCGCCTGTTTTTCCGCATAATACTCTTTAAGAAGCCTCTGCCAAAGACTGGGCTTAGGATACCCGTAATAATCCTTGCCGTTCCTGTGTTGGGTGAACGGCGCATCCTCGTCAATAACAACAACAAGCGTTTTATCATTATCGGCGACATCATTTGAATCAATCGCTTCCAACACTGTTTCAAGCCATTCCTGACACTCGCTTACCGTGTGATTCTGCAACCCCTGATAAATATATGTAAGGTAGGAATGGTCCAAAATATACTGCTGCTTTGAAAGCATCGGCGGTACTGTTTTCATACGCATTCCGCCGTTAAAGAAAAACAGAGCCTTCGCTTTATGAGGATATGTATAAAATTGCCAGTTCATTCTATATGATAACCGAAAAACAGGTGCCGTTCCGTCGCTTTTTATTGCAGTGGAGCTTGTAATACAATCATAAAATCCGTCTTGCCGCAAAGCAATAATACCGCTGTCACCAATTTGACCGCAATGAACAGTGCCGTCACTGAAAACAGCCAGTGAAAGTGTGGTTGCATAATCGTCAGGATTGCCTTCAACCAACATTCTCACTGCCGCATCAGCCTTATCAAATGACTCCTTGATTATAGCAAGTATTTCATCACCGGTCATTGACGAATTCACACGGGCAACGCAATAGTTTACGGCAGACTGAACGGCAGTATTGCTTGCTATTTCGGCGCAGACCGAGTCTTTTAGTCCGCCTGCAACAGCGGAAACTATAAAGCCCTTGCCCTTAGAGAACCAATGCGCATCATGGCAAACACCGTCGGGTTTCAGGTAATTAGCCTGTCCCATTTGCGAACTTCCGCATACTTTATAATTATAACTAGATGACATAAAAACCTCATAATTAGATTTAGGAAGTGCCGGTGAATAAAGTTGACAAGTTTTGTGCGGGATTTTTGTTGTTAGGCTAGGAGAAAACCGCAACTTTGCTGACGCAAAGTGAGGATTTTCGATAACGCATAACGACAAAAAGACAAACAAAATGTCAATTTTATTTATTGGCAGTTCCTTAGATTGAACTAGATTATATATTATAATTCTAACATAATTTCACAGAAAATGCAAGATATATTTTGAATTTATCAATATGTACAAGAAGTTAGCTTTCTTTTGTACAAAATGCCGAAGGTTTTTTTAAAAATTGTATAAAAGGCTTGCTTTTACAACTTTTTTATGTTATAATTATATAATATTACTCCGCAACGAAAGTCTTGACCCTCTCGGCAAAGCCGTTCGGGACTTTCGTTGCTCAAAATGCCCTGCGGCTCGCCCTTTGGGCAACCGCCGCAGTTGGCGAATTGAGTCACAACTTTCGTTGTGCCTCAATATATGGAGGCGTTTTTATGCATATTTATCTTGACAATGCGGCAACAACAAAGCCCTGCCTATCAGCAGTTAATGCTGTTACCAATGCATTGACTGACATTTACGGCAACCCTTCTTCGCTCCACGTGCTCGGAGTAGAGGCTCAAAAAATTATAGAGAATTCCCGAAAAGTTATTGCCCATGCATTGGGATGCGACAGAGAAACACTCTATTTTACGTCAGGCGCAACGGAAAGTAACAACATTGCATTGCGAGGCATTGCCAATACATACGGCAGACGTAAAAAAAGAATCGTCACGACTACCGTTGAACACGCTTCTGTACGTGAAACGCTTGATTACTTAGAGCAAAACGGCTTTGAAACCGTCAGAATTCCGCCCCCGTTTTCTACAGAATCTTTTCTTAACGCCATAGATGACAACACTTGTTTAGTGTCAATGATGTATGTCAATAATGAAACAGGGCATATTCTGCCTGCCGAAAAAGTTTTTACAGCCGTTAAAAGACGGTGCCCTGAGATTATTACACATTGCGACTGTGTGCAGGCTTTTATGAAGCTGCCTGTGAAATGCAATAAGCTTAATGCAGATTTAATATCGATTAGTTCTCATAAGATTTACGGCGTAAAAGGCTGCGGTGCATTATATATCCGCAACGGGGTACGTATTGCTCCGATTATGACAGGCGGAAAACAGGAGAAAGGCATACGTTCAGGCACGGAAGCCGTTCCTCTGATTGCGGGATTCGGCGCCGCTGTCAGTGAACTGTTGCCGAACACAGATAAAAACTACCGTCATGCGACCGCCTTGAAAGAACAGCTACTGAACGGACTAAACAGAATTAACGGAATTACCGTAAATTCGACAGAAGACTGTTCGCCTTATATAGTAAATATTTCAATTGATAAAATACGCTCAGAAATTATGCTCCATTTTCTTGAAAAACAAGGGGTTTACGTATCCAGCGGTTCGGCTTGTTCTAAGGGCGCTTTGAGCGGAGTTCTAGAGGAATTCGGCGTAAGCCGTAAGAACGCCGACTGTGCTTTAAGGATAAGTTTCAGCAGCGAAACGATAACGGAAGACATAGAAACACTTGTCAATGCAATTGATAATGGATTAAAAAGTTTGATTAAACAGAGGTAGTATGAAATGAAAGAATTAGTTCTTGTAAAATACGGCGAAATCGCATTAAAAGGCTTAAATAAAAATACTTTTGAAGATATTCTTGTGAAGAATATCAGACGCAGACTGAAAAAAATCGGCAAATTTACATTTTCAAGAATGCAGTCAACGCTTTACATCGACCCTGCAGATGAAGCAGTTGACCTGGACGAGACCGTTTTAAGGCTCTCAAAAGTCTTTGGCGTTGCGTCAATTTGCCGTGCCTGTGTTTGTGAAAAAGAATTTGAAGACGTCAGCGAAAAATGTCTGGAATATTATGCCGAAACGCTTTCCTGTGCGAAAACCTTCAAGGTCGAGGCTAAACGTGCAGATAAGGCGTTCCCTATGAAATCGCCTGAAATTTGCAGCGAGCTGGGCGGCAGAATCCTTGAAAAGTTCCCTCATCTGAAAGTTGACGTAAAAACACCTGAGCTTACCGTAAATGTAGAAATTCGTGACAAAAATGCATTCATTCATGCGGGAGGCATCAAAGGCGCAGGCGGCTTGCCTGTCGGTTCAAGCGGAAAGGCTCTTCTTCTTCTTTCGGGAGGTATCGACAGCCCTGTTGCAGGTTGGATGCTAGCCAAAAGAGGCGTTCATATCTCGGCAATTCACTATGTCAGCCCACCGTACACTTCAGAACGCGCCAGACTGAAGGTTGAGCGTTTATGCGAAAAACTCACGGATTATTGCGGAGATATTAAGTTTTACTGCGTGCCTTTCACAGAAATCCAGGAACAGATAAAAAAGAATTGCCGTGAAGAGTATTTCACTGTGATAATGCGTCGGATTATGATGGAAATCGCACAAAGAATAGCCGAAAGAGAGGGAGAACAGGCTCTTATTACAGGAGAAAGCGTCGGACAGGTCGCAAGCCAGACAATGGCGTCGCTTGCCTGCACCGATGCAGTCTGCAAGATTCCTGTTTTCCGTCCTGTAATCGGAATGGATAAAACGGAAATCGTCGATATATCACGCAAGATCGACACATTTGAAACGTCGGTTTTGCCCTATGACGATTGCTGCACTGTTTTCACCCCGAGCCGCCCGAAACTTCGGCCGAAACTTGAAGATGTTGCAGAAATACAGGCAAAATTTGACTTTGAACCGTTAATTCAAAAAGCCGTAACCGATACGGAGATAAAGTGGTTTGATTACGGTACTAATGTTTGATGTCCAATCATTGGTATATTTATATAAATTCGGATACTTCGATTAGGCGAAATCCACAAAAACGGACGTGAAAAAATATGAAAAACGCTATAATTTCTGAATGTTTCGACAAAAGTATTGACAATCTAGCCAAAGATGTGGTAAAATTAATAGTAAGTAGAAATTTGACCGTTGCAACAGCCGAAAGCTGCACGGGCGGACTGATTTCAGAATTGATTACATCGGTTTCGGGTGCTTCTTCAGTTTTTGAACTTGGTATTTGCACTTATGCAAACCGCATGAAGACTAAATTTTTAGACGTTCCTGAAGAAGAGCTTGTTAAATTCGGTGCAGTCAGCGGCGAAGTTGCTCTTTCGATGGTTAGAGGGCTGAAGAATTGTTCTGGGGCGGATGTTTGTGTTTCTGTCACTGGTATCGCAGGACCTAACGGCGGTACTGCCGAAAAACCTGTCGGAACAGTTTGGCTGGGCTTCTCAATATGCGGTATAGAATTTACTGAATTATTACCGCTTTGGCGTCTGCCTAACGGAAGCAGAGATGATATAAGGCAAGCTGCGGCAAAATGTGCGTTTGCGATTATATTGAAAGTATTGTTGGAGGAAGTTTGAGGATTTAATGAAATCTAATGAATTTGAACAGGAATCTCCTGAACTAAGCATAAAAGCAGCTAAACTCCGTGCCTTCAAACAGGCTATGCATGAGCGTCAGGATTTGCAGGGAGCAGAAACTGCCGTTCCTGAAGAAACCGCTTATGAAATTAAACCGGAAATTCCTAGTGAAAATGGTTTTTCAGCAAAAATTGCCAAACGGGTACAGAATATTAAAAATAAAAGTACATCTGAAACGTTTGAAAGCAGCATTAAGGCAGAAGCCGAAACTGAATATAAGAAGAAGAAGAAGAAGAAGAAAAAAAGACGTAAACCTAAAACCGTAAAAGAAAATCTGCTGAGTTTCATACCGCTGCCTAAAGACGGTCCTGTAGAGATTATCAGAAAAATCATTTTCTTAGGTTCCTTTATAACCGTAATCGTTTGCGGTATAATAGTTTGCGATTATTACTGGGATTTAGCCAAAGCACAAGACGGATACGGAGATATTACCTATAATGTAGACAAACCGGTTACAGTGCCTCAAATTGTAGACAATGAACCGTATTATATCATGCTTAAAGCCGCCGAGCCGCTTTATTTTCAAAATAACGAGACCGTCGGATATATGAGAATTCCTGATACAAAAGTCGATTATCCTGTCGTGCAGGGAAATGACAATATGAAATATTTGAATCTCACGTCATATTTGGAAGATTCAAGAGTCGGTGCAATTTTCCTTGATTACCGCAACAGTTTTGACCGTGTAGTCAACCATAGAAGAGTTGCCGACAATTCAGACAATATTATTGTATACGGCCATAACATGAATAACGGAACAATGTTCGGCGACCTTAGGAATTATAAAAACAATGTAAATTACTACGGCGAACATCCTGTGATTGATTTTAACTCAAACTACATCACCTATAAATATAAGATTTTCGCATTCTTTATAGCTGACGCAGATGATAAAACCGACACTTATTTCGATTATTGGAACTCTTTAGACTTCGATAACAGAGATGATTTTTACAATTATGTTAACGAAGCTAAAAGACGTTCGATACGCCTGAATAGCGTTGATATTGAATACGGAGACCAACTCCTTACGCTCTCAACCTGCAGCAGTATTTTCGGTCAGGGCAAGGGCGGCAGAATGGTTGTTATGGCTAGGCTTGTCAGACCTGACGAAGACCCGCTTGAAGGAACACAGGACAGTATCGCTAATCCGAATATCAAGTGGCCGTCTCTCTATTACAAATATAACAAAAAAGAATCTTATGACGCGGATGCAGAATTTATTCCGTATCCTGACAGCAATAAGCTGTCCTATTACAAGGATAAGGTGAACGGCAGCAATGAAGACTAAATATGTAGCGATAGCAGCAGCCGTCAGTATTGCTGCTGTTGTCGGAACATCTTTGTTTTTCTCATTATATGTTTCAAGACAGGAGGATTATGTCCCCGCTGTCGCAGATATTCCCGAACCGGCAAAACCGGTTGTTAAGACAGGTTTACCCGATAACTGGGCTGATACGTATAACTATGTGCCTTCCCCGAACGGTATAACCAGTCTTGCTAAGCATTTTTTGAAAATATCTCCCGATTATGCCGGTTGGATTAAAATGCCGGGCACAAAAATTGATGACGCATTCACATACGACCCTTTGAATGAAGACAGAACAGGCACTCAATTTTACCTTTCTCATTCATTGGATGACACCCCCAGTGTCGGCGGAGCAATTTTCATAGATTATGAAAGCCGCTTTAATTCTGTCGGTTCTAATCAATCTGAAAACATCATATTCTGGGGACATAATATGAAAAACGACTCCATGTTCGGCTCTTTGAGAAAATTAAGACAAAATCCTAAAACTTACGTTGACAGTCCCATGATTGAACTGCGTTCAAATTATGAGGATTCTCAATATATTATCTTCGGGTTTCTGCTTACCAAAGCGTATCAGGAACGTGCCGAATTCCGCTATACAAATCCTGAAACAGGCGATGAAACTATCGGCTTTTGGAATATGGTGAATTTGGATACCGAGGATTATTTCAAGTACTATGTCGATAAAGTTCGGGAACTCTCGATGTATGACACTGGTATTGACGTCCGACCCGGCGATAAACTCATTACGTTGGCAACTTGTTACAAAGCTTATGACAACGAAAGATTTATCGTGGTTGCACGCAAACTAAGACCGCACGAGACTTCATTCGAAAATGTCGACAGAACCGAGGCTTACCTGGAAAAAATACGTCAGGAAGAAAAAGCCGCTGCGACTAAAGCAGCAGAATAAGCAAAAGTCGTAGAAACGGCAAAATCTCAGGAGACTATAAAAAAGCTGGGAGCTTGACTATTTAGAGTCAGTTCCGATAGGTCTCGTAAATTAAAGGAGGAACCAAAACGGGTCTTTTATTCGTTTTTACGAATGATGACGAAATCACAAATAAGCAAATGGAGTAATTAATAATTTATGAAGATGCGATTACCATTAAAGGTCGTTTCAGTTCTTCTATCGGCTGTTCTGTCATGTGGCGGTATGGGCGGTATAACTACAGCTGAAACTTCACCCAGTGATATTGCGGAAGATAACATCTCAATTTCCATGGACGGCAATTCTGATGCCGAGGAAGGATTTGAAGATGAAACCGTTCCCGATGACGCTGAGTGCTTTAAGGCCCCGATCACAGATTATGATTCCAGTTTATCGTTGATTAGTTATGAGATGACCCCTGAAGCATCCCATATCGAAGAAGAAATGCAACGACTGGCGGAAGAAGCGGCTCTGCGTAATGTAGACCCTATCTTCATTATTTCGTCAGATATGATATCAACAGGTGCCGTAAACGTCTCAGGTAACGGTTTTGTTCCCGAAATTAATGCTCAATCGGGCGAATTTGCATTCGTTACATACGGTTGGGGGCATGGCGTTGGTCTCAGCCAAAACGGAGCTAATTTCTATGCGAAATACAGTAACTGGTCTTACCGCGACATTCTTTTCCATTATTACCCTGGCACGAGCCTAATGAATACAGGTACAGCTGATTCAGAGGAAGTTACGGTTGCGGGTGTTAGCGGAGACGTTCTGTCACAGGTGGCAGGTATTGTATACCGTGAAGTTGGCGGCCAAATGCACGCTGAGGCTATAAAAGCACAAGCTGTTGCAGTTTATACTTATATTAAATATTATAATAATGACAGTCATGACTTAAAAGCTAAGGCTAATCCGCCGCAGAAAGTAATTGATTTATGTGCGGAAGTCCTTGGCGAGGCTCTCTATTATAACGGTAATTACGCTTTAGCTATGTTCTATGCATCGAGCGGCGGCAACACCGCAAACTGCTATGACGTGTTTTCAAGCGATTTACCGTATCTGAGAAGCGTTGTGAGTGCATATGACTCTTTATACGACCCATATTACGGAAATGTGAAGTACATATCATCTTCCGAAGTAAAACGTCTTATCGAGAGCCGTTACAGCATAACACTATCAGATAACGTTGCTAATTGGTTTCAACCTGTTGCAGGCGATGGCGGTTACATAAATAAGGTAAATATCGACGGTCAACTCACAGTACGTGGTGACAACCTTAGAAGTTGCCTTGGACTTAAATCACCTAAGTTTGAAATTTATTATGCACCGTAAATAAAAAATTTAACCTGAACACCGAAAGATTTCTCTTCTGTGTTCAGGTTTTTTGTTAAGGAACTGCCAATAAATAAAATTGACGTTTTGTTTGTCTTTTTGCCGTTCTGCGTTGTCGGAAATCCTCGCTTTGCGACAGCAAAGCTGCGGTTTTCTCCTAGCATAACCACAAAAATACTGCACAAAACTTGTCAACTTTATTCACTGGCAGTTCCTAATCGTTACAGGAATGTGCTCCGAGGAACTTAAAGAATTCAAGACTCTGCTCTAAGTCGGCAAGCAGCGAACGGACGCTTTCATTGCGGATATCCGCCTTGAAATCAAGGTAAAACATAACCTCAAACGAACCGTTTCCGACGGGACGGCTCTCGAGTTTTTCAAGATTCATTCCGCTGACGAAAAATTTTGTCAGCAATCGGTAAAGGCTTCCCGCTGTATTCGGAAGCTTCAATACAACAGAAATTGTATCGGCATTCGGAAGAACCTCTATTTTCTTGGAAATACAGATAAACTGAGTATAATTAGGATAGGCGTTTGCTATTCCTCTTGCAAGTATTTTTAAACCTAGACGGTTTGCACATTCCTCGGAACAAATTGCTGCGATAGGCTCAGAGGATGCCGCAACCGCTTCCGCCGCAGTTGCCGTGTTTCCAAAACTTACAGGATTCATGTTCATCGTCGCAAGGAAGTCAGAACATTGCGAAAGAGCATGGGGATGCGAATAAACTGCCGTTATAACACCGGGTTTACGTTCAGGTTTTGCGGCAAGGCAATGATTTATTTCAAGACAAACCGATTTGACAATGTAAAAATTATACTTGCTCATAAGGTCATAAGCCTGAGTAACCGAACCTGCCGTTGAGTTGTAAATCGGAATAATTCCATAATCAATACTGCCGTTCTCAACAGCCTCAAATACATCTTCAAATGTATCACAGAAAATCAGCTCTTTTTCGCTGAAAAGCACTTCCGCCGCCAAAGCTGAATTGGCGCCGCTTGACCCTTGGCAGCCGATTTTTTCAGCCTTAGAAAGGTCAGCAATCGGATACTCTGTATTATCGGCCGTATTTAAAAATTCTCTCTGCTGTAGGTGCTTGCTTATATCAATAATTGTTGTGAAAAGAGCCGTTGTGCCGTCTTTGAGATTTTCATCGGACGTATTATCACGCACTTTTGCAATAACCTCGTCTTCCCTGCCCTTTTGAAAAATCTGAATACCGTGTTCTTTCTTATATTGCGCAACCTGCCGGCAAAGCTCCATACGCTCTTCGAACAGTCTTAAAATCTGCTTGTCTGTTATATCTATGCCGTTTCTCAGTTGTTCTAAATCCATTTTTACACGCTCCTTATTGGTAATCGCCTTTATAATTATAGCAGATTTCAAAAGAAATTGCAATACTTTACAAAAGAAATTTTACGACCCCGTTCCTTCAAAATGTGCCGCTCCCCTCATCCAGAAGAAGTAACTCGCAATAAAAAGCACAATTCCAATCAACGGTGAAAGCACCGTCAGTATATGAAGATTATCGGGACGCAGAACCGCCATTGACGGATAATATGACACGAACACAATCGGTACAACACAGGTAAAGAAGAATTTCAGGAACTTATTGAAAACGCTTATCGGATACCTTGCATAATCGCGGAATTGTGTCACGCTCATGAGGAAGAAGCCCGAATTATGTATCCAAAAACAGGCTGCCGCAGAGGCGTTTGTCATTGCAATTATAACCAATGACGCCGAGAACAGCGAAAGAAGAAGCTTTAAAATCGGCAGCGGGGCAACCTCTAACCCAAGCCTTTGCCATGAATAGCACAACATCGTAACGCTTATGATGAACTTCCCTATCCCCTTTAAATCAACTATTTCCGATATGAAGTAAAAGTATAGGTTCAGCGGTCGGAAACAGTATTTGATAAAATCGCCCGAATAGACCGTCATACGAAGATTCCAGTTGTTGTCAAAGAAAATCTGCTGCGGTACTCCCGCAAGAATCCCGAAACTGTAAAGGAACATGACTTCCTCGTACCGCCACCCTGCAATTGCGGGGAAATTTTGAAAGAGAATCCAAAATGCAATGAATCCCGCACCCTCCATCAAAATCATAGCAAGGTTAGATATGATAAAATCCGCTCTGTAACTCATCTTTGACTTTATGTCCTGTTTTATAATTTTAAAATAAAGCTTTATGTAGAAAAATAAGCGTTTCATCCCTAACCTCCATTCACGGTAATAACCTTAACCGATTTTTTCCAGAACGCCGCACTGACTGTGACCATAACGGCAATCCATACCAATTGCAGCAGATAGATTTCCATGCGGTCTTTCGCTGTCATTGATAAGTCGGTAAGGTTCCGCAGAGGGGCGTTATAAATTGCCTGAAACGGAAGTTTCATCATAATATTCCGCAAGGTCTCGGGGAAAAATGCGATAGGAATCGTAGCGCCTGAAAGCAACAGGACAACGGTTTCCTTTGCCTGATTAATTCCCCATACAGACTCCGTATAAAGGCAGATTGTTGCAACAAAAAAGTCAATGCAGAAGTTGATTACAATGCTCATAACAAGGCTGATAAGGAAATATACAATGTTCATGCCAAGAGAAAAAGCCCCCCTTGCGAAAACAGCAAGAATTATGAGTGTCGGGGTGAATGTTATGAAAAACCATGTTGCAATTCCGCCGAGATAGTTAAGAAATAAAAATACCTGATAATTAATTGGACGTAATAAGTCAAGCGTTACTTTTCCTGACTGGAGGTCTCTATGAAACTGCCATACAAGAAAACTGTTCAGGAGATTAAAAACAACCATTGATACGGAAATATAAATCACTGTATTTTTGAAAGTCATACCGTTGACAACATCATTCGGGGACGACGCATATATTGCAGTCCAAAGCCCGAATGTTATAAAAAAATAAATCAGGTTACTGAAGAAACCCATAATCGCATCGCCGCGATATTGCAGAACATCAAGCATACCTATGCGTACAAGGGCAATATGCTTTTTTATCATGCGTCAACAGCTCCCTCATAGATTTTCTTTATAACGCTCTCCGTCGAGATTTCTTTAATTTTAATGTCGGCAATTTCTCTGTAATTCTGGATAAGATTCATGAGATTCATAACAGTAATGTCGTCCTCGTCAACCAGAATATCAAGCCACTCTTCGTTCTTTGAAACAGTCAGCGACTTATGATTTTTAAAGAGTTCGTTCAGCTTTTCAAAATCGTTTGCAACAGCTTTTTCATTGTAATTCTTATCGAAACGGAGTTTCAGCGTTCTGTATGAACCGAAAAATGAACGCAGACTCTCGGTGCTGTTGTCATAGAGCTTCTTCCCCTTGTCGATTATGATAATCCGCTTACAAAGCGCGTCAACGTCACCCATATCATGTGTTGTAAGTATAACCGTCGTGTTACGCTCTCTGTTAAGCATTAGAATTAGTTCGCGGATTTTAGATTTCATTGAAACATCAAGACCGATTGTCGGCTCGTCAAGGAAAACTACTTTAGGATTATGCAGGAACGACGCCAAAATATCACTGAGGGTTCTCTGTCCCAGTGACATTTGACGGACTGGCTTCTTCATAAGAAGTTCAAGGTCAACGATTGTGCTGTAAAGCTCAAGCATTGCGTCGTAATCTTTTTTGCTGATATAGTAAATATCTCTGAGCAACTTCAACGACTCGCGTAAAGGTAAAGACCACCAAAGCTGCGTACGCTGTCCAAAAACAACGCCGATATTCTGAGCGTTCTTTGTACGATTTTTAAAAGGAATGTTTCCGTTAACCGTAACAACGCCTGAGGTTGGCTTCAGAATACCCGTCATCATTTTAATTGTTGTTGACTTCCCTGCCCCGTTAGGACCGAGCAGTCCTGTAATTTCACCCTGCTTAATATCAAATGATACGTCGCTGACAGCGTGTACTGTTTTATAGTCCCTCGAAAATAAATCCATAAGACTTCCCTTCAAACCTTCTTTTCGGTTAAGCGTCCTAAAATCTTTGCAGAGATTTTCGAGAGTTATTATGCTTTTCTCCATAATTTTTCTCCTTGAAAATAATTTAAATAAAACAGGGCATTCGGCACTGTTATCCAGTGCCAAATGCCCCCTATGTAATTTACCAGTCAAAATCGCTGTAACTGCTATAATTTCCGCCTGTCAGAAAATCGTCTTCATCGTAAGACATAATCTTCCAGCCTTCGCCCTTTACTTTAGCAACGACGAAAGTCATATCTTCGTCAACCTTCCTCTCGCTGCCTTTTATTCTGACGCTGCAGTCAACATAGTAAGCCTGTGAAATCACGATTTTTCTGTCATAAGCATTTTTATAACTTTTGACTAAATTCTCAACAGCGTCGCTGTCCAATTCTTCTTTTCCCGTAAATTTAACTCTGTAAGAAATACCGTCGCCGTATTTTCTCTCCAGACGCTTTACTCTGTCTTCAATGTCGCTGTCGTCAAAACGTTTTCTTACATCTTTTGCCATTTGCTTGGGGTAGCATTTAGCAAGGTCACTGACACTACCGTTTTCAATTGCCTTGAAGTAATTTCTTATGGGTTTCTTATAACCGCCGCCGAAAAGAATAATAAGCGTGATAATAACGGCTAATATTGCAACGCCTGCAACCGCAGCCTTCTTAACCATTGGGTTCTTTTCGATTCCGTTAACCGTTCCGGCAACAGGAGCCATAGGGGCAACGGGTGCAGCATTGAAATCCTGTACAGGTGCCGGATTAGGGATGAAGCTAGGCGTCTCAGCCTTTTCGAGCATCACATTGGGTGTTGCCTGTACGGTCTGACAGGGACAGACAGTGTTATCAGGCTTCTGATTTCCGCAAAATCTACAAAATGCCATAAAATATTCCTCCGTATACAAATATATTATAATTTTAACACATTTACCGTAAAAAGTCAACCGTTACGACGAATTCTCACAAGTAACTATATTTTCGCTGAATTCGCCCGACGTTTTGTAGGTTTCGCCGAACAGTGTTGATTTTATATTAAATTATTTAATGTATATTGACAAGTTTTTATAAATATGATATGATTGTAATAGTTGTTTTTATTGAATTGAAATCAATGCCGTCAACTTAAGGTTTTTCTTGTTTCTTCCGCCGCCTTCGGCGGCGGAAGAAACAACGCAGAAGAGAGCCTCCAACGGTCAAGGGGCGAAGTCCCTTGAAACCCCACATATGCTCAAGTTGACGGCGTTGGCATTGGAATTTATGAAAGGAGAAAGTTTACCATGGATAACAAAATTAGGGAGGTTGCACAGCGAATTAAAGCCGTTCGCGAATCGGTAGGCTATTCTCCCGAGGAAATCGCTGCAAAAACCGATATTACCGTTGAAGAATATCTTGTCTATGAAAGCGGCGAAAAAGACCTGAGTTTCACTTTTGTTTACAAGTTTGCCGAACTTTGCAACGTAGAGATTACTGACCTTATGGAGGGTCAGAGCCCTAGCCTTCACGGCTATAATATCACAAGAAATGGCGAGGGCGTTCCGATTGTCCGTAAAAAGGGACTTTCTTACAACCGTCTTGCACCGCTCTTTAAGAATAAAATTGCCGAACCGTTCCTTGTTACGATTCCTTATATCGACGAGACCGTACGCCCCTCTGCTCCGTGTACTCATTGGGGACAGGAAATGGACATCGTTGTCAAAGGCAGGCTTAAAATAAAAATCGGTAATAATACCGAAGAACTCGGCGAAGGCGACGTCATATACTATGACAGCTCTATGCCGCATGACGTATGGGCAACAGGCGGAGAAGACTGCGTCATTTATGCGGTTGTCCTTGACCCGAGCGGCCGCCACAGGATTGAAAATCCGAAACCTGTCGTCCTTCCGAGCGTTACAAACTTTGAACTGGCTAAGATTGAAAATCCCGTTGCCGATAAGTTTGTTAAGGTTGATACTAACGAAATGGGCGTTCCTACGGCAATCAATTATTTCAACGAGGAAGAGTTCAACTTTGCGTTTGATATAGTTGACGTTATGGCTGAAAAATCACCTGATAAGACGGCAATGCTGCACATCTCGAACGATTTTGAGGAGAATACGTTTACTTTTGCAGATATGAAGAAGTATTCCAACATGACAGCGAATTACTTCGAATCGCTGGGTATAAAAAAAGGCGATAAAGTTATGCTCGTTTTAAAGCGTCACTATCAGTTCTGGTTCTCGATTATCGCACTGCACAAAATCGGGGCGATTGTTATCCCAGCAACAAATCTCCTTGTAGAGCATGATTTTGTATACCGTTTCAAGGCGGCAGGCGTTTCGGCACTCATTTGTACGGGTGACGGTGATGTTGCACATCAGGCCGACCTCGCAATCGAGCATAACGGGCTAGATATTAAAAGAGTAATGGCAAGAGGAACGCGTGAAGGATGGCTTAACTTTGACGAGGACATTAAGAAATTCAGCGATGAATATTCACGTTCTGACGACAGCGCAAAAGGTTCAGACCCCATGCTTATGTTCTTCACCTCAGGCACAACAGGCTATCCGAAAATTGCAACGCACAACCATAAGTATCCGCTCGGACATTTCATTACCGCACGCTACTGGCACAACGTCGACCCGAACGGAATTCACTTTACCATTTCCGATACAGGCTGGGGCAAGGCTCTTTGGGGCAAGCTCTACGGTCAGTGGATGAGCGAAACCGCCGTTTTCACATATGATTTCGACAAGTTCGACGCAACTGTAATTCTGCCGATGTTCAAAAAGTATAACATCACAACATTCTGTGCGCCTCCGACAATGTTCCGCTTTTTCATAAAGGAAAATCTCGACAACTATGACCTTTCCTCGCTGAAATATGCGACGGTTGCGGGTGAAGCTCTTAACCCCGAAGTATACAATCAGTTCCTCAAAGCAACGGGAGTAAAGCTGATGGAAGGCTTCGGACAAACCGAAACAACCCTTGCAGTCGCCAACTTCATCGGCATGGAAGCGAAGCCTGGTTCAATGGGTATTCCTAATCCGCTGTATGATATGGATATTGTCAATCCTGACGGAGAGTCATGCAAAACCGGTGAGACCGGAGAAATTGTTATTCACACTAAAGGCGATGTACCGTGCGGTTTGTTTATGGGCTATTATCTTGATGAAGAGAAAACCCGTGAAGCATGGCATGACGACGTCTATCACACAGGCGACACAGCATGGCGTGATGAGGACGGCTATTTCTGGTATGTAGGACGTGTCGACGACCTGATTAAGTCTTCGGGTTACCGTATCGGACCTTTTGAAATCGAAAGCGTTATCATGGAGCTTCCGTATGTTCTTGAGTGTGCCGTTACGCCTGTTCCCGACGAAATCCGAGGACAGATAGTCAAGGCTACGGTTGTTCTTACTAAGGGAACAGAAAAGACTGACGAGCTGAAAAAAGAAATCCAGCAGTATGTTAAGAAGAATACCGCCCCTTATAAGTACCCGAGAATTGTCGAATTCAGAGACGAGCTTCCTAAGACAATCAGCGGAAAAATCCGCCGTGTTGAACTGCGTGACTCTAACTAAAAACACTGTCGCCCCGTCAATTTATTTGACGGGGTGTTTTTGTATCCAATGCCGTCAACTTAAGCATATATGGGGTTTCAAGGGGCTTCGCCCCTTTACCGCTGGAGGCTCTTTTCTACGTTGTTTCTTCCGCCGCCGAAGGCGGCGGAAGAAACAAGAAAAACCTTAAGTTGACGCCATTGTTTTTGTATCTATGTAAAAAATTGATTGACATTTTCTTCTGGATAAGGTATAATAGAATAGGAGAAACTTGAGTTTGAGGTGTGATTATGGAAAAAAACAAATTTATGTCGGAAGAATTCGGATGCAACGTATTCAGTGACACCGTAATGCGTGAAAGATTACCTAAAAATATATATAAAGAAGTATTACAGACAAAGCGTTTCGGAACGGCTCTAAACCCCGAGGTAGCGGATGTTGTCGCAAATGCAATGAAAGATTGGGCTGTTGAAAAAGGCGTTACGCATTATACGCACTGGTTCCAGCCGATGACGGGCGTTACCGCCGAAAAGCATGACGCATTTATTTCACCGTCGGGAAGCGACGGAGCTATTATTGAGTTTTCAGGCAAGGCACTCGTTAAAGGCGAACCAGATGCGTCGTCGTTTCCGTCAGGGGGGCTTCGTGCAACATTTGAGGCAAGGGGATATACGGCATGGGACCCGACCTCATGTGCATTTATTAAGGACGGTTCGCTGTGTATTCCGACTGCTTTTTTCTCATATAACGGCGAGGTGCTTGATAAGAAAACGCCTCTTTTGCGTTCGATGAATGCCGTTAATCAACAGGTCTTACGTTTGCTGAAACTGTTCGGAAATACCGCCGCAACAATGGCGGTTCCCACTGTCGGTGCGGAACAGGAATATTTTCTTATTGATAAGTCCGTATACGACAGGCGTGAAGATTTGCTGCTTACGGGGCGTACGCTTTTCGGAGCAAAACCTCCTAAGGGGCAGGAACTTGAAGACCACTATTTCGGCAGTATTAAGCAGCGTGTTTCCGATTATATGAAAGAACTTGATACCGAACTTTGGAAACTGGGCATTTATGCGAAAACCAAACATAATGAAGCCGCTCCGGGGCAGCATGAGCTTGCGCCGATTTTTACATCCGTTAATATTGCCGCCGACCACAATCAGCTCACTATGGAGCTTATGAAGAAAACTGCGCTCAAACATGGTCTGGTCTGTCTTCTCCATGAAAAGCCGTTTGCGGGAGTTACAGGTTCAGGCAAGCATAATAACTGGTCTGTTTCAACAAATGATAAGCAAAATCTTTTCGACCCGGGCGATACTCCTCATAATAATATGCAGTTTCTTACGTTCCTCTGTGCCGTTATAAAAGGGGTGCATGAATATGCGCCGCTTCTAAGGCTCTCGGCGGCTTCGGCAGGCAACGACCACCGTCTCGGCGGACATGAAGCTCCGCCCGCAATCGTTTCTGTATTTATCGGAAGCGAACTTGAAGGTATTCTTGACGCTCTCGAAAAAGGCACGCGTTATAAGACTGTTACAGATAAGGAAATTGAAATAGGCGTTGACGCACTCCCTAATTTACCGAAAGATACAACTGACAGGAACAGAACGACGCCTTTTGCATTCACGGGCAACAAGTTTGAATTCCGCATGCTCGGGTCGGCAGATTCGATTTCCTGTACCAACACTATCATGAATACTGTTTTTGCTCAAGTTGTCAGCGAGTTTGCCGATGAACTGGAAAAAGTTGCCCCTGAAGATTTTGATGCAGCTCTCAAGCATCTTCTCATAAAAACAGTCAGAGAGCATAGGGCCATCATTTTCAACGGTAACGGATATGCCGAACAGTGGGTTGAGGAAGCAGAAAAAAGAGGGTTGCCTAATCTTGTTTCGACTGTAGAGGCTATTTCCGAATACACAAGCCCTAAATATATTTCAATGTTTGAGAAGTTCAAAATATATACGTCCGCCGAAATTCATTCACGCACAGAAATTCTTCTGGATAACTACAGCAAGGTGCTGTGCATTGAGGCGTTGACTATGTCCGGTATTTTGAAAAGGAAGATTATTCCTGCCTGTGTAAGATATACGAAGCTTCTTTGTGATACAATACGTTCAAAATGTTCAATCGGAATAGAACCGTCAGTCGAGAGAAAGCTCGCCGAAAAGATTTCAGCCAATATGAATGCTATGCTCGACAGTGTTGAACGCCTTGACGTTCAAATATCAATGGCAGGCGAATTCACCCATGTCGGTGAAACTGCCAGATTTTGCCGTGAGATACTGTTTGTAAGTATGCAGTCGTTAAGAGAACTGACAGACGAAACCGAACTTTTAGTTGACGAAAACGAATGGCCTCTGCCGTCTTATACCAAACTGCTGTTCAGCGTATAATTGTATCGAACCTCTGCGGGATTATTTTCGCAGAGGTCTGTTTGAAAATATTTGTAACTGTTCAGTATATTGCATAATGCACAAAAATCAACACGAAAATACGGGGTTGCGGGGCGGGAGCCCCGCTTCTCGGGGACTCTGTCCCCCGAACCCCTTCACGCTTTTTGTGCAAAACAACGAAAATCATCAAAACAACTGAATAGTTACAAATATTTACTGAAAAAATGCAACGCGATTACCTCCGCTTGCGTCTGTATTTATAGAAACGTTTCTAAAACAAATAAAGGAGTGAAACCATGGATGATAATACGATTATTGAAATGTATGCAGACCGCAACCAGTCAGCGATAAGCGAGACTGCCGCGAAGTACGGCAGTTATTGCAAAGTAATCGCCATGAACATTCTCGGTAACCGCGAAGACGCCGAAGAGTGCACAAATGATACGTATATGTCGGCATGGAACGCCATTCCGCCGCAGAAGCCTTTGAATCTCAAAGCTTTCCTCGGAAAAATCGCCCGTAATCTGTCTTTAAGCAAGTATCGTAAAAACACGGCTAAAAAACGCAGCAGCGGTGAGTGTGAGTTAATTCTTGACGAGCTTGCAGACTACCTGCCGTCGATAAAAGATAACGTCGAAAACCTTGTTGATTCAAAACTTACGGCTGAAATTATCAGCGAATTCCTCCGTGATTTAAGCTATGAGCAAAGGGCGGTTTTCATGCGGAGATATTGGTATATGGATTCCGTAGCAGACGTTGCTTACCATTTCAATATATCCGAAAGCAAAGCCAAGTCAATGCTCATGAGAGTACGAAACAGGTTGAAAATTCACCTTGAGGATAAGGGAATAACTATATAGGGGGTAATCTTATGAATAATGATAATAAAAAAAGAGCAAATAAATATCTTGACATTATAGGAGAAGTTGACGACAGTATCGTATCGGAGACGTCGGAGCTTACGGCTAAGCCTGTCAGAACCGACAGGAATATTGTAAGGTTCATGAGTTTAATTGCAGCGTGCGTCGCTGTGGGCATGGTTCTTATGTTTGCTAAACTCGGAGGTTTTCTTTCTGACAGAGAGCCTAATAATCCGCTTGCAACAGACGCGACCGTGAAAAGCACAAAACCGGCAGAAACAACTCCTATGCCTGAGGGCTACTGGCAAAAAGCCAACAATATCGAACAGGCCGTCTTTGATGATATTATGGTTTATGTCCGTAACGGCACTATGCCGTGTTTCACCGACCCGTCAGAAATTGACCCTGTATGGACAATAAACCAATTCGGCAAACTGTTGGCTTTCACTGACAGTCAATCTTCGACACACTTTTCCGCCGAGAAAATCAATCACATGGCGCAGCTTCATATAAATCCCGATATTAACTTAATGGCCGCCGACTTTAATTCGCTCACAGCCGAAAACATCAATACTTCCGACCCAAAGTACAGAGGTATGGATTTTAGCACCGTGTATGATGCGGAAAGCGGAGATTTTAAAGTCTCTTTGGAACATGAAGACGAATACAGTCACGCCTTTTATCCTAAACGTATCTATTATCATAACGGTTTCTACTACCTTGCCTGTATTGAAACATATGTCAAATATAGAATTGAGCAAGAAGGCGAAGGCAGCAGTGCAGTATTGGAAGCTATTTATTCAGGCGATACTCTTGTTGCGACAGGCGAGGTAGTAAACGGCGAAGTGGAACTGACATATCTCATTGATAACGACGATTATCTCCAGTGGACGCTCTTCAAGATGAGTGAAAACGGAAAGTCTGATTCTGACGGTTCGAGGAAGTTCATATTCCACTCAAAGACGCTCATCGAAGACAATGCGGCATATCTTGCAGAGACAGAAGATTATCTCGACGGCAGCGGCGGAACAACGGAGAATTATGACAGCATCAAGGACAGCTTCATGTCATACCTCCAGGAGTTCGGCGATATGCCGTACTTTGAAAACCCGTCTGAACTTGACGCAGGTTGGGTTGTGAATAAAATAGGAAGGTTTTTATCTATTGCTATGCCAAACCCAATTGGCGAGGCTGGAGCTGTATATACCGTTTGCCTTTCAAGAGGACAGATTAACGAAGCATTAAAGAGTTATATAAACCCTGATGCCGATATAATGAACGCTGACTTTTCAAAAATTGACTATGGAAAATATTTAGGGCTGCATCATGATGTCGATTATATTCCTGAAATGGATTCGTTCGGATGCATTATGCGCGGGGATGCGATGTATCAATACAAATATGAAATCAAGGGTTACTATTTGGGAGAAGACGGACTTACACATATCGCCTGTATTGAGAAACTGTATGTCGGGGCTGGCGACAGAGAAATATACGTTAACGGAAAGCTTGTCGGCACAGCGGCATATGTTGATGTTGACGGACAGTATCAAATGAAAGAAACCTACACCGTTGATGAAAACGACTTTGAATGGACGCTGTTCAGGGTTCACCCTCAATATACTTTGGAACATCCGTATGACGGCTGCGACCTTTCGGTTTACAAAATGTATTCCAAAACGCTTATAACGGATAAATCGGCTTTTATGGCTGCCTGTAATTCGGCAGAGTAATATATGCATAAGGAACTGCCAATAAATAAAATTGACGTTTTGTTTGTCTTTTTGCCGTTCTGCGTTGTCGAAAATTCTCGCTTTGCGACAGCAAGGCTGCGGTTTTCTCCTAGCATAACAACAAAAATACAACACAAAACTTGTCAACTTTATTCACTGGCAGTTCCTAAACAAAAAGTGACGGCGGATTTGCCGTCACTTTTTACGCCGATTTATCGTTATATTATACTGCATAACGGGCAAAATACTTCATCGTATTGGCACTTCCTAATCAGTTCTGTCAGACAATTGACGAATTGCCGCAACAAAACTCTCCACGTCCGTGAAATCCTTATAAACCGATGCAAACCGTACATAAGCTATCGCATCAATATTCTTTAGACGCTCAAGAATAATTTCTCCTATTTGGCGTGAAGTAACAGTTGTCATCATCTCGCTCTCACAAAAACTTTCAACGGCTGACACCATTTCCTCAACCTGTTCAATCGAAACCGGACGCTTTTTAATTGCTGAAAAAACGCCCTTTACAAGCTTTTCACGGTCAAACTGCTCAAATGTCCCGTCCCGTTTTTCAACCATCAAAAAAGGTCTCTCAACAACTTCATAAGTGGTAAATCTCTTATGACACGCAGAACATTCCCTACGCCGTCTTTTTTTTACATCTGACTGACGGGAATCTATAACTTTTGAATCTATTCCTCCGCAATATGGACAAAACATACTGGAAACCTCCGATGACTCTTTTTTTAATATTATTCCGCAATTTATACTATTCTCTGATAAAAATATAGACTAAAATTGCTAAGGATATTTTCGTCTGCCTAGGATGACGACGCAGACAGGCTATCGCCTGTCAAGGAGAAAGACAACGGCAGGCAGAAAACAGACCGCAATTTGTCTATGTTTTCCCTGAATCCGTGAGGTTTAAAGTTTTTGACGAAAAATAATAGGAGGAGTTGCGAGGCGGAGCCTCGCTTCTCGGGGGCTCCGCCCCCGAACCCCTTTATTTTCTTC
>Ga0209737_10000912_pt1 | contig 22374 bp, 21 predicted proteins | sample TergutCu122P3_FD_187284 | JGI IMG/M metagenome (GOLD analysis project Ga0209737, IMG submission 187284) | Cubitermes ugandensis P3 segment gut microbial communities from Kakamega Forest, Kenya - Cu122 P3 (SPAdes) (version 2) | ecosystem: Host-associated > Arthropoda: Insects > Digestive system...
TGCCGAAGGCATTGCCTTGCGGATTTACAAATGGAGGAAGCTGCCACATTTTGAGGACATCGACATTTTGAAGAAGGTTTTGTTGAGGCTGTGCGTCGCTTCCAGCTGCGGCCACCATGGGCCTGCGGCAACCCAAAGCAGGTTGAAGATGATTCGACATGAATGGAGACAAGCCTATTTAAAAGCCAAAGAGGCGACAAAGCCGCAAGCTGAGGAAGACGAGGAAGACGAGGAAGACACCCAGAAGGTGGAGTTGCCTATGGAAGAACCCCCGCCCTCGACTTCCTTGTGGCCCCCGACGTCCAAGACCCCCACCCGGAAATATGGCGAGCTCAAGCCTGTGGACGAGCGCCATTTTTGTCTCCACGCTGAAAGTCAGGGCAATAGCCGATAAGGGTTTTCGATTCCCAATTCCATGAGTTCTTCAGGGCTGCGCAGGAAGGGGTTGTTTTTGTAATCGACGCTGCGCAGGAATTTGTCAAGTAATTGAGGGGCTTGCTCGGGGTGGTAGTCGAAGGTGGGATCGATGGCTTCGCGGGCGATGAGGGGGCCTCGGCGTTCTTCTTCGTGGTCGTTGAAGATGTCTTCAAAGGGGGCATACTGGAAACCCAAATCAACCTGTGTGTCATCTCAGATATAATTCAACACAGGGCTTGGTTGGCTTTGGTCGGCAATATAGTGCGGAAACATATAAGCCATTTGTCAAACCTGATAGGGCGTTCCTTTGAAACCTTTTGCCAGCATCTCTTCCGGGGTGCAGAGCCAAGGGTTACTGTTATAATCGAGTGATTGTAGAAAAGCATTCAAAACGGGTTTAGCCGTATTCTCAGAATACTCAAATTCTGAGTCAAAGAAAAATTCTCGTGGAACAGGGGCGTCACTGGAACAATCATATTTGGCATCTTTATCATCCAAGTCCAAATCAGCATAATCATAGGAGCATGGAAATACTTCAGCCGTTTTACGCATTGTTTCGGCAAACCAGTTATCAAATAGTTTTTTATTTGGCATTAGATGGCGGGTCAACATTGATAAATTGATCAAATACCGATGGACATAAAACGAATTTTCAGTATATTCTTTTCTCATGACAGCCAAAATAAACCAGTTTGATCCATAGGGAGTTGAACCATTATTTTCATCATAGTATTTATAATCGAATTTAAAGCTTTTCATATAAAACGGATCAATCACTCCCGCCCATAAGGATTTAATTTTTGGAGCAAACTCCAAATCAACATCAATATTCTTATATATTTTTTTTGATCTTTCCTGCACCAATTCCGTTAATGTAACAGCAACACCCAATGCCGCTTTATACGCAACTTTTGAAACAACATCAGCAAGACGGTTATTGGTTATCAATAGATTTGAAAACTTATTGTCATAATTTTTATTCCACTCTATCTCATCACGCGAATTGTTTAACAAATCCAAAATAGATTCCATTGTATTTGCCATGGCAGTTGCTCCTTTTAAATTAGTCACGAAAGCCCCAGAATTCGAGCTGTAAAGTCTTTATGCCCATCTGCTCCGTTTTTCTCATTCTGACAGTCTTCTTCTGTCAGCTGTTTAGCAAGCGTAGCCCGGATGTAGGTTGGATAAGGCCGAAGGCCGCAATCCGACATTTTTCCCACCGACGCGAAGCATCACCAACTTCTTCATATAACTTGCGATGCTACGCATCAGAATGCAAAAACGTCGGATTGCGCCGCTTCGCGGCTTATCCAACCTACCATTTGTTACGACTCTTCTGTCTTCAAACAACTGAACGCTGTCTCCCATGTTGCTTCTCCTCCACGTAGCCAAAATATGACAATTTGATTGTCGCTTCCAGTCAAACCACCAAAGTTGGCAAGAATCAGACAACCAACGTCGGCAATAACATCACGATCTCGGCAGGCGACAGCATTACGCTGGTGGTTGGCAAGAGCAAGCTGGTGATGAAGAAAGACGGCACCATTGTATTGAATGGAAAAGATCTGGGTACCAATATGAGCGGCAAAACTTTGATCACCTCCAAGGGTGACACTTCGCTCAAATCCAGTGCTAAAACTTTGATCAAGTCCACTGGCGACATTACGATGAAGGGAAAGACTATCAAGGAAAATTGACGTAGGGGCGGAAGATTTTTCGCTCCTATGGATGCAGCTTCCGCTCTTGGCCTGTCTATGCGCTGAAAGTCAGGGCAATAGCCGATAAGGGTGTTCGATACCCAATTCCATGAGTTCTTCAGGGCTGCGCAGGAAGGGGTTGTTTTTGTAATCAACGCCGCGCAGGAATTGGTCGAGTAACTGAGGGGCTTGCTCGGGGTGGTAGTCGAATGAGGGATCGATGGCTTCGCGGGCGATGAGGGGGCCTCGGCGTTCTTCTTCGTGGTCGTTGAAGATGTCTTCGAAGGGGTCGTCTTCGGGGGCGGGGTAAAGGTGGAGGAGTCTGTCTGTTGTGGTTTCGAGCCAGGTTTCGAAAGGTTTGGTGTCGGGGAGGACGTGCATGGCTAGTTGGGCGAAAAATTCGAGTCCTCCCTTCCATTCATTTTCGTTTTCTACCGTAAAACTATGAACCGTACCTACCCACATCATTGACATATACAAGGGATCACGGATAGGGCCGAGATATTCTTTAGGATCAAGTTCAAAATATATCATATAAAGATCATTGATATTGCTGCACCAGACTGCTTCTGCAATCTGAAATGGATTGGTATCATCTGTAAGGCGGCGATAACGCCATATTATCCATTCGTAAATTCCAATACACAAAGCGATTTTTGCCCGAGTGCTAATTTTCTCTGCTTTTTCAATAAGTTCAGAGGGATCATAGCGGAAGTGAGATATCGGATTTTCATCCCAAAAATATTTCAACACAGGGCTGGGTTGGTTTTGATTAGAAATATAGTGTGGTAATATATAAGTCATGCTGTTATTCCACTTTATAAGGTGTACCTTTGAATCCTTTTTTCAGCATCTCTTCCGGAGTACATAACCAAGGATTATTGTTGTAATCGAGTGATTGTAAGAAAATATTTAAAACGGATTTGGCTGTTTCTTCAGAATATTTAAACTCAGGGTCAAAGAAAAATTCTCGTGGTATAGGGGCATCAACAGAACAATCATATTTGGCGTCTTTATCATCAAAATTCAGATCAGCATAATCATAAGTACATGGAAATTCTTCCGACGTTTTGCGTATTATTTCAGCAAACCATTTGTCAAATAGTTTTTTATCTGGCGTTAAGTGACGGGCTATCATTGACAGATTAACTAAGTATCTATGAACGCAGAAAGTGCCTGCCATATACTCATTTATAAGGAAATACATAATATACCAATCTGCTGCATAGACAGTTGCATCGCCATTTTCGTCATAATAATCATCACCGTAGTCCCATGTTTTCAAGTAAAGTGGATCAATCGCCCCCGCCCATAAGGATTCAATCTTTGAATCAAATTCCTTAGTAACGTCAATAAATGGAAAAAGTTTTTTTGATCTTTTTTGTATTAACTCTATCAGTGTAACGGCAACCCCTATCGCTGCTTTATATCCAATTCTTTTCAATACATTAAAAAGACGATTGTTTGTTAAGAATAAACTTGAAAATTTTGAATAATCATCGTCGTTCCATGTTATTTCGTTATGTAGATCATCTAATTCTAAAATGGATGATATATGGATTGACATAATGGGTTTTCTCCTTTCTTTTAGTTACCTTTTAACTCAAGTTTTCGTTGTAAGTTTTTTCGTAAAATCTTTATGACCTTGTTTTCTATTCGAATTATTACAATCATCCTTTATATCTTCCTGTTTGGTATTGTTTTCATTGCAAACAGAAATTTTAATGCCACAATATTTCCATGTAATGCACATCAAATCAAAGCACTTATCACAAGGCCCCGGATGCACTCCAGATTGATCTTGCCAGCGAATTTTAAAGATAAGCTCTGTGTTTGAAGCTGGTTTCATATCAAACAATAAGCGAGCTTCGCAGTCGCATCCACTATCTGCTTTAGGTCGGTATTTTCTATGCTCATGCAGTTGACCACATTGGGTTACTGTGCGCGGATATGCAGAGGCTGTAGGTTGTCCAGCCACAGCCCTCTTCTTTTGGGCAGCCGACATTCCAGAATAATTACTGCAAGTCCACTCTGTTTTTTTTGTGATCCCATTTTCTTTTGTTCTCATGGCAGCAGTAGTATGTGGTACATTCTTCACGGCGTTGGGTAACTGTCCCTCTTCATTTTTAATTTTATTATCAAGCTCTACACAATCAGGATCTGGTGTCGGAGATGTCTCGTCGCCCTGATTTATCATAATCTATCTCCTCAAAAACAATTTACGTTATTGTGCGTCATCCAATCCCTATGACGACACGCATTCTTACGTTCGAATTTTACATTCATGCTCCATGCCGTAAACTTGGCTTCACCCTTGATTTTGTGCGAAATGACGCCCCTGTTCAAACCAGGCGTCGCAGGCTCGTCTCCATTGCTGGTTTTGTAGCAGGACTTGTTCTTGATACTGGCTTCCCGTCCTTTGATCTTGACCGTTTTGGTTCCCTTGGAAGTGCTCGAATCATTGGAGAAGTTTGGATAAGGAATGGGTACGCCTATGTTGGGCGTCGCAGGCGGCGGCGGAGGCGAGTGGCAGACATCAGGCGTCCCCATCGTTTTATTGCCGCTGTGTTTGGCCGCGACTCTGTTTCCATTGGCATAAACATTCTTACCCATTACCGCCTCCCTCCCGCATCAAATTCCGTAACCCAAGCCGCCCGATCAGCCCCGTCACTCCCAACATGACAAAGCGCCCGAATACCCGGCGCATACCCCTTCTGCCCCGCGTGCAACCCCCAGGCAAGCAAAGCTGGAACCATCGCCGCTCCGATTTCACCGAGATATTCAATAGGATGCCATAGATCGAAGACATCTTCCCATTTGCCGCTGCTAAGACGTCCGGCAGCGAAGTTTGCTTCCTTGAACTTGTAATGCTCACCGGTAATGTCCGTAAGCCGCCAGGCAAGATCCTCAAGCGTAAGCCCCGCGTCCTGCAACGCCGTGCGCACCGCTTCGGTCAGCCCTTCACCGCGAAACGGTTCTTCACTGGTAATCGGGGCGGGTTCGTGTGCAAACCCCAGCCCACGGATATGCAGTTGCGAGCCTTTGTTCCAGTCACCCAGCGTGACCAGCACAGCCGCTCCCGCCTTGATAGGGAATGAAAATCACAGGCATCGGAATGGTGGGAAGATAAAACTGCACTCTGCCCTGGGGAGACAGATTGATCATGATGACTTCTTTCCCGCCCTGAAGATAAGGTATCTGCTGATCGGGAGGCGCCGCCTGAAAGTGGCGGTAGTCGAAATCGTCAGGCCAGAAAGGCGCGCGGGTTTTCTGCCAGGCATCCACCGAAGCTGACCCGTGGCTGCCCGAGCCTCGCTCACTCCGAAATGCAAACATCCTCGATCTCAGCAAGCCTGCGATGGACCCACTGAAAAACATTCACCAACGAATCCATGCCCTCAGGTTCGCTGAACAGCGCCTTCTCGACGCTCAAAACGATCAAGTCCTCTTCGGTATATGTTTCATCGCCCGGGTACATCAAACAGTCCCCAGGCAAATACGTTGAACTGGCAAAGCAACCAATGTTTACGGCGCTGAACCAGTGTCCGTAAGCGTCTTCTATCTGGTACAGCACATCATCGGGCTGGGGATTTCGCAGCTTCACGGAAATGTCGAACCCTGTAGTGAAAAGTTCGCGTTCGTCTGAAAACACGAACGGTAGGGGTCGATAAATGCCATCTGCTGTAGCGGAATCGACTCGAAGCAACTCCGCAGGCCCCGTAATCACTGCTTGATCCAGAGGAATGACCCTGGTGTGAAAGAATTCCACGACGTTTGCCAGAGCGCGGGCCGCAAACACAGAAACGTTCGCAACCTGGAATTGACAGGCGAGCAACGATGACGACATCTCTTCGTCGATGATGGTGATCACCGAAAGCGCCGGATTATGACTGCCCCCGCTGAATCCGCCGACACTGCCGAGGCTTGCATACTTGCTGATGACCGCATGCCATGTGTTTCCGAGGTCTGCTGGCAACACCGATGACCTGTCCACCTGCAACGAGAGCGAGAGTGTTTGGCTCGGCCCGCTTCGCCATGAAATGGGTACGGATTTGCCCATTAGCGGTTGTCCCACGCGCCAGACGGGCGTTCGTCGAACCGTTGCAGCCATGCGTCCACGTCCATCTCGACGCTTGATCCGCATAGCGGCGAAACATCATCAAATCGTAATGGTTTCATCCAAGTGGCAACGTCCGGCAACCTGCCAATGTCTAGCGCTCCACGGTTGACATCACCGACAATAGGATGTTTAGCGGCCCGCAACATAACGCCATTCTTGAGGTTACGAGTCACGATTTCGGGTGGTATGGATCCCTTGCCACCCAATTGCTCCACGAGCGCGGTAGAAAGAAAAGTCAGCCACGTTGCCGAAGGCGTTTGCCCACGCATGTTGTTACATTCTGGATCCGAATGATCGAAACCGGAGTACCGGGGCAGCATTGCAACCACTTGATCCCCGGCAAATCGATCGTCTCGCCAAAAGCTGAATCCGAAACCCGCTGTTGCCGCAACATAAGGTACGCATTCGACAAGTTCGGCCAACAGATCCACCGCCCCTTCAACGGCGTCACCTTCCGCCATCGTCCAAGGGAATTCGAGTTTGATGACATTGGTCTCCCACGGACCAGTTAGCTCTTTGTCATCGAGATCTTTGAGTAGGGCATAGCAACCGTAATTACCGGGTTGTCCGTACTCGGAGGAAGAGTAGATCAGCATGATGAGGTCTGTCCCTTTCTGTGGTGCATCGAGTCTTTTCAAATCGTTTGCGAAACGACGAGCAGTGAACGGTCCCACATCATCCCGGATCAACGCCGAACGCAATACATTGGTTGGGATTACCGATATGTATCGCCGTAGGAGCGCGGCTGCATCCGGCCCAAATTTCGGAAGTGACACATCGGAGTACAGCATCAACGTCAGACTTGGCCAAACAGAATCTCTTTCTCCGCTTTTCTTGTGCAAGCGGCGTTTCAATGATGTAAGGTCGAGGTTCATTCTTCACACTCCTGATTCGAAATAGGCTTAGGCTCGACGGCTGTGCCTTGACACCGCCAAGGCTACCTGGGGTGTCCCCATGGGACAATGAAAATTCACTTCCCTTGATGCGGCCAGGGCTACTTTCAAACCTTCGTCTTCCTGAAACTCAAGACCATCGAGTATGGACAGCAAAAAAGTCCCAAGGTAGGCTGCCGCAGTGGCGGGTGGCAGATCGAAAAGTGGCGTCGCAGCATCGAAACCAGGTGAGTGTATATCGACATCCATGGGTGCAATTCCGAGGAGGGCGTCTTGGGCAATATCACATAAACTCCACTCAAGCGCCTTCTCGACGTCTTCGCCAAATGGAGCAGGCACATCCGCCCATGCCGTTCGTATTTTCTGCTGTAGCTCGTGTGCAGTCATGGTTAAAGTCTCTTAATGCCTCCATGTGTGCTGCAGCCTTCGTTCTCGGTCTGTCTACGCACTGAAAGTCAAGGCAACAGCCGATAGGGGTGTTCGATGCCCAATTCCATGAGTTCTTCAGGGCTGCGCAGAAAGGGGTTGTTTTTGTAATCAACGCTGCGCAGGAATTGGTCGAGCGCTGTAGGTTGGGGTGACGGAGGAACCCCAACGTTTGGGCGGTGTATGCAACACGCTGGATGCTGATTAAGGCCGGATTTTCACGCGGCATTCCCCAAGGCGAATGGATATGTGCTGCAAGGCGACGTAAAGGCGAGCGAGGGTTATGGCAAAGGCGGTTTTGGGAGCATCTGATTGTTGATGAAGCTGACTTGCAGCGACATGTGGATTATATCCATGCCAACCCAGTCAAGCATGGATATGTTGTGCGAGCTTCAGAATGGCCATATAGCTCTATACATCGTTATATTCGCCAAGGCGAGTTGTCGCAGGATTGGGCGGCAGAAACGGACGATGATTTGTTTGTTGGTGAGCAGTGATGGTGTTGGGGTTCGCCTGTGGCTCACCACCAACCTACAAAAAGGAAGCACGGTCCAAAACCCCCACCCGGAAATATGGCGAACTCAAGCCAGTGGAAAACAAATTGTCGCGACACTGTCGCCACAATTGAGCTCGTCGCCTTCATAGCCCTTGACAACTCAATATGCGCCATATAGAGTTCTTGGGAATTGTTGGACGCAAACCATGTCATATTCAACAGCGACTTTTCAAGCCGTATCCATCTTGTTGTTTGTTCACTTCAAATCAGAAGAGGGGCTGCACGACTGTTTATCCACCAAAACCATTTCTGAAATGTTGAATATTCCTGCGCCCACAGTTGTTAAAGTTCTGAACAAATTGAATGCCGCCGGCCTCATCCATACCAAAGAGGGTGCCAAAGGCGGCATTTGGCTTGCCAGGCCGATTGCAAAAATAACATTTTTAGAGGTGTTCAATGCCGTAGAGCGAGGAAAGCCGCTGTTTAAGGTACGCTATGACTTTAACATTAAAAATGAGCATGTTGACGCCATTGTCGAGAAAGGATTGCGCTGTTTACAAGAAGCAGAAGATGCGATGAAAAACTCATTGAAAAAAGTAAGCTTGCTGGATTTGCTTTAATAGACCGGTTTCAGGTTGACCGAGCTTGAAGTCAGGTTCGGTTTTTTTGGGGCCATAACTAGATATACTTGATATACTAAATATTTATAGGAGTGATTTAAGATGAAAACAGTATTTATTACAGGAGCTTCTTCGGGAATAGGCAAAGCAACCGCCCAATTGTTTCATCAAAAAGGGTGGAATGTGGTGGCCACCCTGCGTAACCCTCAAGCCGAAAAAGAATGGGAACATGTGAACAATGTCAAAGTATTGCGGTGTGATGTGAGCAATTTGGACAGCATCCAAGCAGCCATCAGGGAGGGTGTGGCTGCTTTCCAGGGTGTTGATCTCTTGGTGAACAATGCCGGATATGGCACCTTGGGTCCGCTTGAATCAGCAAGCTATGAGCAGATAAAGCGCCAACTGGATACCAATTTGCTCGGTTTAATTTCGGTGACAAAGGAGATGCTCCCCCATTTCAGAGAACGAAAGTCCGGAGTCATCATCAACATTTCTTCGATTGCGGGCATCATCACCAGCCCGCTGGCCGCACTGTACAACGCAACCAAATGGGGGGTGGATAAGCCACTCATTCCCACTTTTCTGAGTGTGTCCAAGTTGTCTCGCAACTGAGCTGTGTGTTCTATCTATTGAAATTTAGGCAACATTTTTGACAATGGGTCGATAATGAGCATGAGGGGGGGGACCCCTCAAAGCAGGAGTTGTATTGTTTCAAAACCAGAGCGCTCTGTGGTTTTGGAGCGCACATTATGGAGGCGGTAAATGAAAGCGATGGTTGTAAGTCGAAGTAGGCAGGACCTTTTAAGGTGTTGCAATGCAGAAGATGAAACAAAAAGAAAAAAGGAGCCATTCATGAAGCGGGGTTTGGGAGTTATGAGTGTCATTGCACTGTTCGCATTGTTGGGGTGCAATGAAGACTTGGGAAGCGACGCGCAAAAAAACATCGGCATCGACATGGAGCAGGAGGGCAGTGCTGAAAGCTTCGGAAACGAGCTGGAAGACGCTGTCACAAACATTGAAATTAACGAAGGAGACCTCCGAATCCGCGTCGATCAGCCTGTGCAGTTGAGCGTGACGGTTCTTCCGGATGAGGCGAAAAACAAGATTGTCGAATGGATTTCCGACGATCCTACCATTGCAACGATAGATTCCAATGGTGTGCTCACACCCCACAATATGGGTTTCACAACCATCAACGCAAGGGCCACAGACGGCAGCAACGTCTCTGACACCCGAGGAGTGGAAGTATATGTTGAAAACACGCCTTACAATGCGAATTCAACAACGGGCACAGCTGAGGATCTTCCCGCGGCAAACATTCCCGCGTTGGTCGCCGCAAGCAACCCTGGGGCGTCAAACCTAAGCATGGCGAGTATACTTGCGCCGCTTGCAACGACACCAGCCGTTCAATGGGCTAATTATGTGAACAGCATTCCAGCTGGACCGTCAACGTATACTGTTTTGATTAAAACCGGAACCAAAAGCGGCGCAGGAACGGATTCCAACATTGATCTCACTCTGATAGGAAGCAAAGCAACGAGTGAGAGTGTTCGGCTGAATACACGGATTAAAGGAAACGCATTTGAGAATGGCGATTTGGATGTTGTCACGTTGTCTAAGACGGATTTGAAATCGTCTGACTTAGGCATCATTCGTGGAATAACCATCAAGTCTGATGGCGCATATGCGGGCTCTGATTGGTATATAGAGTCTGTGCGCGTCATCGAAAATGGACGGGAGATGTCAACATTCAACATCAATGAGTGGCGCAACAAAGGCAGCCTTACAAAATACAATCCCGTCGTCAGCAACATCTCTTATAAAAAACCCATCTACATCATTGGCCACAGGGCTAACGATCTGGTAGACATCGACAGAGCGATTATGCGCGGCGCCAACGCAGTTGAGTGTGACATTCGATATGGAAGTGGTCAATTCTATGTGAGCCATGATCTTGTATCGCCTGCATTTCGCGACGTAACACTTGCCGCCTGGCTTAACGAGGCCTACTGGGTTTCCGAGAGATATGGAGATCAGTTTGCTTTAATCTATTTCGACCTGAAAGATAGCGAGCACCTGGTGAACCTCATTAAATTTGTGCAGAACCATCCCATTTCAAAAAAAGTTAACTTTATTTACAGTGTTGCGAAGCTTGGAAATACTGGACAGTTTAAGGCTGCTAACGACATACTCAAAATAAACGAAGGCCTGAATGTTGACATGGACGACAACGAAGCAGGTGTGGCCAATGTATATGCGACAAACGGCATATCCAGAGGTTGGTATGGAAATGGAATTGCTGCGAACCTGCTCACGCCAAACAGTGTAACAGGCTCATTATATAGAGCAAACCTCTATCATCGTGGATCGGGCGTTGGCAAATTTAGCAAGACGATGAGTTGGACTTATGAGAAAAAATCTTCTGTGCAACTTTTCCTGGATCCCAACGGGCTTTTTAAAACGGATGCACTGATCGTTAACTTTGGCGGCAGCATGACGCTCAACCATATGAAGAGTGTTTTGGAAGGTTTTCACGAGTTTGGCAACATGAGACTTGCCACGCGTCGTGACAATCCTTTTACTGCCTGGTAAACACAAACTCCAAGAAGTGAGACTCGCCACACGTTGAGACAACACTTTTTAAACATAGCAACATGTGCTGTCCATCAACCGGTTTTATGTTGAAGTGAGTCTTCAGACCGGTTTTGGGTGGCTTCGTCGGGGCCAAGCTTCGCTGCTTGGCCCCGCGTTGATTTTATGAAGGCCATTTCACTTCCAAAATCCCCGTCAAAAGCGAGCGCCAGAAGCAGAGCGTAGGCTGGGATGAAGCGTAGCCTAATCCCAGCTGTCCTTGGCTGTGCAGGGATGCTGGGATTCCACTTCGCTTCATCCCAGCCTACATTGCTTTTTCGCTGGCGCGCCTCGCCTTTGACGGAAGGCCAGATGGGAAGTCAAACGTAGATTATTGTTAGAGCAGTTTTGGTTTAATCATATACATTTTAGAGCGTCATTGCGAGCCGCAGGCGAAGCAATCCAGAGCTGAAAACGTTTGCACTTCTGGATTGCTTCGCTTTGCTCGCAATGACGGTGTAAGCACTTCAACCTGAAACCGGTTTAGGGCCCTCAGAAAAGCCAGCGACGGTGAAGCTGTGCTGGCCATCGAGGGCCCATCTGACGGGCACCCACCTGAGGGGTGTTTGGATTAATACCACTGAGAGTTATGGTAGAAAGGATCATCCCGACGTGTCGCCAACCTGAGACTGTGAGGGCTATAAATCTCAACCTTTTCAGGAACATGCTCATAAAGAGCGGATAAAATATGCTTGAGAGCGACAAGGCGACTCCCAGAGTTTCCGCCACCGAAATTTGTGATGATCGCATCCACTGTATAAGGCTTGTTTAAGATCTGCACCGCAGTCTTTTTTTCCGAAAAAGTCCAGGCCACCGTCTTTTTCACTCTGCCATCCCCATTTCCCCGATGGGCATTGGCACCCTCATAGGCGTCTTCCAGAGCGCCAGTGAGTCCAATACCTGTATAAATTCCATAGCCATACCAACATCTCTCCATGTTTATTCTATCGGCTTCTGGTGCATTGCTGTCGTCTCTATAAAAATTCCTTACATCTTCTGGTTTTGCCTCATCATCTATGTTAAAACCTTCGTTCGGCTTCAATGTTGAATAGAGATAGGCACCCTTGTCATCCTTGGCCTTGAACTTTCCAGCATATTCAATCTCCGGAACACTATAAATAACATTCAGGTTTACTTTGCTAAAATCGGGATGGTTGTGCACAAATTGAATCAATTTATCCAAGTGGGCGGGTGCTTTTCCACCGCTTGGGAAGATCCATGACATGGGCCAGGGGTTTTTGCCTTTAATATCAAAATAGACCAATGCAAACCTGTCGCCATATCTGTTGGCAACCCTTGCCGCTTCGGTGAGCCATTCGTCGAGTTTTGTACCACCGGCCCGGTCGTGATCTACATAAAAAATATCTGTGTCGGGATCATACTGAATATCAATCTCAACCGCGTTGGCACCGTGCTCAAGGGCTTGCTCTATGTCCTCTTTATCATTGGCTCTATGCCCAATGATATAAATGGGTTTGTGTGAACGGATATTGTATGTTTTATCGGGAGAGTCTCTGCTCACAGAAGGTCTGCTTCTGGTTAGCGCCGTATTTATTTCGAATTCCGACACTTGAGTTTCATTTCTGATGACGCGCACATAACGGACATACCAGGCAGGCATCGCCCCTGAGCCATCGGAACGTATCGTTATTCCTTGAATATCCCCCAAATCTGCCGAGCCCACATGCCATGGAAACAGCGTTACAACATCCAGATCGTTCTCCTCAAATGCGTCTCCATGGATGTGTGGATTCAGGTAGATAGCAGGGCTGCGACCGTTGGTTCCTTCTAAAGTGAGATAGATCCTTGAGTTGGTGCCTGCAGCGTGTTGATCTATTGTTTTAATCAAAACAGTATAAGTCGTCGGAGACACTGTCACGAAACAAGAAGCAAAGACATTCGTGCCGTCCGTCGCTATGGCACGAATTTCTGCTGTGCCCGCGGCGTGTGCTGTCACATTGCCTTCGTTGTCCACCGAGGCTATGTCGGGCGAGAGGGACACCCACTGGAGGCTCTGAATGGTCGCATCTCGTGGCTCAACAGTGGCGCTCAGCTGTTGAGTTTCACCAGCATAGAGCGTTGCAGAAGTCTTATTCAAGCCAATGCTCGTGACAGGGATGAAGTAGATCTTCACAGCTAAAGAGCTCGTCGCCCCATAGTTGTCCCACGCGGTCGCCCGGAGGACAATGGGCGTGTCACTTCTTTGGAGCGCTCGAAGCTCCACCCGTTGCTCCACAGCCTGCCTGTCACCGAGGGGCGTCACACTTAGCACGCTCGGATCGCTTGACTGCCAGTCAATCCGTTTTTCTACCGCATCTGCCGGGTGAATGCGGGCCCGAAGAATGGCCGTTTTCGTATATTCAACGCCTTCTCTGTCGCCTGAGGTCGGAAACTCCGGAATCAGCTCAATGACAGTGACAGGGATTGTATAAACCTCCACCTCACAGGAAGCTGACTTTCCGCTGCCGTCCGTCGCGGTGACCGTCACGGTGGTGAAGCCCAGGTTGTGGGGCCATCTCGTATTCATGTAGTCATAGGGTGTTACAACGCCATCCTCGTCTATGTCCGCAATGTTGGTGTCACTGGAGGTCCAGTGAACTACCTTAATTTCCGCCCATTCCGGAAAGATGCTTACCGTCAGTTGTCCTGTTTGATCGATGCGGACGCGGATATCTCCTTCGTTGATCTCCATACGTTGGACGGTCGCCTTCATGACAATTCTGCCATAGTCCGACAGTTTGAAGCTTGTGTTGCCCTTGCTGCCCGCAAATGGAGCGATCACTTCAACATTGTTCGGCACGACAAAGGGCTCTGAGCCACTGTACCACCTGTCGATGCTTTCAGCCTCAGGCCAGCCCTGGGCGCCATTTCCGATGGGCCATGTGGTGATGCTGGCGTCTTTAACCTCCAGAGATTTTTTCGCATCCCCTTTTTTATTTTGAAGATAGTTGGTCGACCTCAGGGCAACCGCATAGGGGTTTTTTCTGGCAGCCTCATTGGCGATGTCCACCGTGCGGGGACTGTCGACGGTGAGTTTTCCTTGGGTGTCATTCGTGCCATAGCCGCCCAGAGCGATGGTGGGGCTGTCCGGATCGTTGTTGATGGCGAAGAGGCTGCCGCCGTTGCGTACAACAATATTTCCGCTGGTGTTGGCCGCAAAAGCGATGGCGCTTCGCGGGTAGAGTGAATGATCGTTGGTTTTTTCCGGATCGTCGTTGATCACTTCCAACACGCTGCCGTCCCCGTCAATGACAATAGAATGCACGTTGGACAGCCCTGACTGTGCGCAGATGGCCGCTCTTCTGGCAGCTTTGTTGGAGCCGGAGTTTTTGCTGTATACATACATGTTTCCGCCGCGTGTGACGTGGATCTTCAGCTCGCCATACCCGTCGGCAAAAATGGCGCCATATTCTCCACCGCGATGGAAGAGCTCCATTTTGGAGCCTGGGCCGTCCACATGGAATGTGGTTGGCCCCACGGCATAGACGGTGCTGCCTGGGAAAGCGACATTTCCGAGGTTATCCACACTGCTTTCTAACAGAATTTCTCCGCCGTCCATGGCACTGACCAAAAGCGTTGGCTGTGTTTCAGCGGCGATGGCCCACATATAGCCGTATACCTTGAGTTTGGAGCCGACGCCTTTGACGACAATGCTCTTTTCGGCATAACTGCCGCCGCCGGCCAGGGACATTCCTCGATAGCCGTTGCCGATGACATTCATGATGCCACCGTTTTCCACAACAATATACGTCGGGTTGCGGCCATAGGATTCAAAAGCCGCATATTCTGTTTTGTCTTTTGAACCACCGTTTCTTGCGAGAATGTTGACTTCTCCTCCGTCGACAACAAAAAAGTCAGAAGTGTTCGTCACATAGTCGATGTATTGGTAATACCAGCCATTTCCGTTGTTGGATGTCACGTTGAGAGCGCCTTGAATGAGCGTTTTGCTGACGCCGGTGTTGCCGTTGACAGGCTCATGCAAAATCAGCACCGGGGCACGATCTCTGGTTTTCAGTCCTGTGCCATAGGCAACAATTTCCAGCAGTGCGCCTTCTTGAACTTCAATGTTCAGCTCTCCACCCCTGGGCTTTCTCAAAATCAGCGCGGTGCTTCCGTGATCAGCCGCTTTGGCACTTGAATAATCCGAAACCAAGGCGACGGCGGCGCCCCTTTCCACAACAAAGCTTTGGGCAGGGAAAGAGCGGATGATGCCCGTTTGTGCGGTGCCTTTGTTGCTTTCTGCCTGGTTTGTTCCTGCCTGAGCGTGGAAACTGGAATTTCTTTTGAAGAGATATTCGGAAAACCCTTCAATTAAATTGGTTTTATATATTCCAGGGGCTCTGCTGATGAAGATGTTTGCGTTTTCTTCCACAATGAATTTTCCGGTGCCCACAAGGGTTGAGCCGGTTTTGGAGTCGTTTGCCAGAATGCCAAGCGTGTCCGCCAAGCTGAGGCTGTGGGCTCCGGCGTTGAGTTTGAAGGCGCCCAGATCTAAGGCGTTGCCTCCACCATGGATGACAATATTATGGTTTAATGTAAGGTTTTTGTTGAGCTTTATGTCATTGAGCAATTGGATTTCCGTCGCATTTGGGTTGCCAAAGGCGCTCTCTAATTCTTCCGGTGTAGAAACGGCCCATGCGTTGAGCGGTGCGGCATGCGCAAAACCTTGCGGGCACACCAGCCATGCGAACAGTGCAGCGACAAAAATAAAACGCCCTCCCTGCTTCGTTCTTAAGTCACGCTTCTCTTTTGTTTCTTGAGTTAAACTGCAGCACTTTTGAGCTTGCTTTTTGCTTTGCCCCATAACCCGATCACAGATCATTACAGCCTCCTGGTTGTCGACCCAAAAACCTACATTCATAGTTCCGCATTAAATATTATCGGACATTCGAAGAAAATGTTGCGTAAATACAAGAAGATAGAACTGACGGTTCAATGTTGAGAGAATTTGAACACGCTCAGAAAAGTGGTTGGGGCGGAAAAACCCATCGCAGAAGGGCGAAAATCCACTGCTTCTGTTGGCATGGCCAGGAGAGGGGTTGACGGGTGTTGGATAATTTTGTTATCCACATTTGAACTTTCTTCTGCTTCAGAAAGACAAACAACATGAGCAACAAAAACAAATACAAAACTCCACAGACAGAAGAGCTTAGGGACGGTGTTGCGGGAAATGTGGATTTCGTCATTGAGGCCGAGGAAGATCCGCAACAATTGCTCAAGCAAATGTCCAAAAGCGATCAGACCAGGAAAGCAAAAGCAGCCTCCGCCTCGCACCCAGCTGTAATACCCAGCGTTGAGACGGAAAGAAATTCCCTGCTCAACGTGGCTGCTGTCGCGGAGGCGGTGATTGACACAGGCGCCTCAGTCGCTGACAGCCTCTTTAACGCTGTCAGCGATATTCTGTCCTCAAAATAAAGGAGGGGAGGGGAGGGGCTTTCCCCCCCCATCCGGTCTGCAGCTTAGCACTGTATGGCTTAGGGCCACTGAAGCGTTGGGTAGGCGTCGGGCAAGATCTCCCATGTGGTTGTGAAGTCCCAGCCAAGAGATTCCGGCGTGGAGTCGTCGTAGCTTGCTTGCATTTTCAACGCTGCTTCGCTCTTGCCAATGCCGTTTTCAACGGAGTCTGCGAAGGTTTCGCCTTCCAAATCCACCATGTCTTCCCATGCAAAATGATTTTGCAGGATGTTGTCGCCATAGCTGTCGTCATTGTAGCCGAGAATTCGCCCAGGATAGAATTCAGCGTTGATGGAGGGATTGATGGCAGCACAATTTGTGAGGATGCTTCCGCCCATGATAGCCCCTGCTATGCCGCCTGCACCCCCCCACGCGGACACCTTCCCTGTGCTGTAGCTGTTGCCAAGCTCGCCACTCCATGCATAGCCCACAATGCCGCCCGCCATGCTCTCGCCTGCAGTTATATCCCCCGTGCTGTAGGTATTGGTGATGGTGCTCCGGCTTGACTGACCAACAATTCCACCCGCAGAGTCCGTGCCGGCAACAATCTCCCCCGTGCTGTAGCTGTTGGCTACTGTAGACTTCCACATATACCCAACAATTCCACCCGCAGCATCCGTGCCGGCATTCATCTTCCCCGTGCTGTAACTGTAGGTTATTTCGCTGGTCCACATATACCCGGCGATTCCACCGGCTTCCATTCCGAGCGTCGTCATATTCCCCTTGCTGTAAGTGCGGGTTATGCTGCTGTCCATGGCATATCCCACAATTCCGCCTGCAGCGTCTTCCAGGGCTTCAACATTCCCCTCGCTGTAGCAGTTGCTGATCGTGCTTTTTTGCTCTGCCGCCCCAACAATGCCGCCTGCAGAATACAGGGCAAGCACCTCTGCCTGGCTGTGGCTGTCGCTTATTTTGCTCCTCCATATATAGCCGGCGATTCCTCCTGCACCCTCTTCGGCTGCCTCAACCGTCTGTGTGCTGGAACTGCTGGTTATTGTGCCATGCTCCATCACCCCGACAATCCCTCCTGCGGCATAATCGGCAAAAACCTTCCCGTAGTTGTGGTTGTGGCTCATTGCCCCCGCCCACACATAGCCGGCGATTCCGCCTCCCGCAATTCCCCCGGCTTCAACATCGCCTTCATGAGAGCAGCCGGTTATTTTGCTGTCCGCTGCAAACCCAGCAATTCCGCCTGCGCCATTCCCCGCCGCACTCACAGACGCTGCGCTGTAAACTTCGGTTATTTCACTGTTGTTTTTGAGATACCCGACAATTCCCCCTGCACCGCTCCCTGTCGCATGCACCTTGGCCACACCTTCAATGAAGCAGAGGGTGATTTTGCTGCCCGCTGCATGGCCTACAATTCCCCCGACAAAATCCTTTCCGGTGACTTGCAGGTTTTTTAGAATAAGGTTGCTCAGTTGGGCGCCTTTTGCATAGGCAAACAAACCCACATTGTTGGCGGTGCCTTTGTCAATTTTCAAATTCGCTATCTCAAAACCGTCTCCGTCGAATTTCCCTTTGAAAGGAGCCTCTTCTGTGCCTATGGGCAGCCAATTGGGATAAGAGGCCAAGTCAATATGCGCTGTTAGTATATATTCACTCGCAAGGCTTTTCCTGACATTGTCCAAGCCTTCAGCGGAGTTGACTTGAATCCGCCATCGAGCGTGAATCTCCACATCGCCCTCGACGACATAGGTATAGGGTGCTGGGCCTGCCATCAATTCCCCTTCACCGTTTATCAGCCAGCCGAGAAATTCTTTTTCCGGGAGTGACTCCTTCAAGAGGGGAAGGGTGATCTCAGAGCCACAATCCGCAAATATAACCATAGGGTTTCCGCCAACCATCAGACGTACAGCATGGTTGTTGGTTGTCCATATCGCCGTCACCAGGAGATCGCTTCTCACCGGGGTTGAAGCGGTGAAGGGATTGCCGGAATTGTCAACCCATCCCAGCGTATGACAGGGCTCCGTTGGCGTGGGCATTTTTGTGCCCAGGGAGGAGCCGTGCGCCACCTCTTCGGTGTGGAGGGTGCCATGGTAGTCAAATGTCACCGTATGCAGGAGTTCCTCTACCTCCACGGTAGGGCTGCTTTTGCTGCGATAGCCTTCTGCGCTGGCCACAACCCAATAGATTCCAGGGTTTTCCGGAGTATATTCGCTTCCAACCGCGCCCAAAATGGCGGCATTGTCTTTGTGCCACTGAAGACGGACGCTCTCCGTTCCGCTGTATGTGGCGCTCAGCGGAGTCCCCACGGTGAGGTTTTGGTTGGGTGCAATGCGGATCTCTCCACTTAATTCAGGAGTTTCGCGCTCAATGACGGTGACGGTGTTGCTGCTTTTGTTGTGGTAGCCTTCTGCGCTGGCCACAACCGAATAGTTTCCAGGGGTTTCTGGGGTATATTCCTTTCCAACCGCGCCCGAAATGGCGGCATTGTCTTTGTGCCACTGAAGGCGGACGCTCTCCGTTCCGCTGTATGTGGCGCTCAGCTGAGTCCCTACCGTGACGTTGTGCGTGGGTGAAATGCTTATTTCTCCGCTCAATGCATGGGTTTCGCTCTCAACGAGGGTGACAATGTTGCTGCTTTTGCGAAGATAGCCTTCTGCGCTGGCCACAACCGAATAGTTTCCAGCGGTTTCTGGAGTATATTGGTTTTTAACCGCGCCTGGAATGGCCAGACCGTCTTTGTGCCACTGCAGGCGGACGGCTTCGCTTCCGGTATATGTGGCACTCAGCTGAGTCCCCACGGTGACGTTTTCATGGGGGTTAATGGTTAGTTCTCCGCTCAACGCAGAGAGTTTAATTCCACCGCCATTGCAAGCCGCGGCAAAGAGCACAGCCAACATAGCTACGAAAAATTTAAGTTTATACATGGAACTCCCGCCTCCTCATACTTCAAATGAACAACAATGGTTTATGGTTAAATGTGTTTTAGGGAATATGCAGTGCCCGCATAGGTCGTTGAATATTGCGGAGTTGTTGGAGAAACTCTTCGTCGTACCCCTCTTCTTGAGCTGTCGTGTCTGTAGCCCCGGTGGCTTTGGCCATGTTCGCCATGGGGCGAACCAGCCTGCGCGATCGCAGTCGGTACATTTCGTCGTACCAGCTGCCATAATATTCGGCGTATGTTTGCCCCGTCGTGGACGTTATCTCCCTTTCCGCAAAGATGGCGCCGATGGCTCTATAGGCCGTAGCTGCATTGCCATCTATCAGATATTGGTCATAAATTTTATTGTATTCTACAAAGTTAGGTCCATCCCATGCGGCACCTACTTTGGGTCCGCCATTGTCCAAAATTTCTCGTTGGACTTTGATGGAGTTGAGTGTGGCCGCCCCCTCGCCATCCAACATGTCATTCATGTATTTTTCTCTGGTGCGCAGATCGTCCGTATAGGGGTGAAGTGCATGCCCTGTTTCATGAGCCAGCACAAAAACGAGCGTTGTGGGACATCCTTGAAAATCCTCGCCGATCACAATGAGCTTGTATGTCAAGTCCGCCCAAGCGCCTGGTGCGTCTGTGGAGATAATTTCCCAGCCGTCTTCTTCAAGTTCCACAAAGTTTCCCTGCAGGGTGGGCGACAAGGCTGCCAGCTTGTCCGTGTTGACTCCTACGCCGATGATGTAGGCGTTCTCATCCAAAACCTGGGTTTCTGCCCACAAATTGCCACATGTATCCGGATCAGGTTCCGGCTCTGGTTCCGGTTCAGGTTTGGGTTCTGGCTTTGGTTCCGGCTCTGGAATGGCAGGAATGTTGCGAACAGGGGGAGGATGATCCGGATCTTCTGTGCAGGCCCCAAGGGAAGCTGCCAAGCCGAGCAGCAGTGCCCATAGCCAAAAGTACCTCAGTTTTGCCATGAAGCCCTTCTTTTTTAAATTCAGCCTAAGTTGAAATACGTCAATAAAATTCTTCATTTTCCACCTTCCTTTTGTCTCTTCCCAATGTCACCTTTGTTTTTTTGTCAAAAACACACCAATTGTTTGAATTGCGATAAATATTGCTGACTGCGAGATCGTGTCGTCCATCTATTTGTTTTTATTGTGCTTTATCTAAATGCCACTGTTCACAACGCATGGCCGTATCACGACGCCCTATTCATAAGGCGTTTGAGATTCAAATTTGTTTCAAGAAAAATGCATTTTTTTGCATTTATTTTACAACATGCTGATATAACAACATGTTTCGGCCACCCTTGCCTGTGTGTATGGCAGGGTGGTTTGTCGCCAGGACAAAACCCGCCGAGGAGCTTAGCTTTGCCTGTGTGGGTGGCAGGAGGCTTCAGCCCAGCCAGATGCCCAGGGTTTGGCCGGTGCGACTGTCAAAAATGCGGATGGCTTTCCAGGTGACTTTCATGCCTTCCAGCACGGTTTTGCCCTTGCCGGAAGCTTTCCAGCTGCCCTTGGGCACCACAATGACTTCCGCCGCCAGACGGCCTACTTTGTGCCAACGGCTGACTTCATCCATCTGTAGGTCCGACGGGAGTTGCCCACGAAAATGCATGTAGGTATAAATGGGTTGCCCTTCTTTATTCCATTGCTTGGGCGGGTGCGCTGAAATGGCATAGCCAAAAGCGCTGAAAAAAGGCAGCCAGCCGATGCTCAGTTGCCCCTGCGATGCCGAGCGCAATTCCAGCGCAATGGCCTCTTCAAATACAAAAAAAACATGGCTGTGCTGGTTGGCCTCCTGCCGAAAAACCGCAGACTGCTGGCGACATGTGGCCGCTTCAGGGCCCGCTTGACAATCCCCCATATACATGCGGAGAAAAGTTGACAAATTATCAATCTGCTTGGATTTTTCGCGCAAGTTTTTGAAGGTTTGCTCCTGGCGACTCTCTTGGGCTTGTGCAGAAAAACTCCACAAGACGCAGCAGGCCACAAAGAAGCACTTGCCCAAGGACAGGCTCTGCCGACGCGCCCCCAAGGCTTTGCCTGGACGCGTTGGATTCAAAACTTTTTTCGCACATATTCCGTTTGAAAGCAGGCTGTTTTTATTCATAGGGAAAAATCCAGAGTGAAGAATTTGACTACATGATCATACAGGATAGAGTAGGGGAATGACGATCAGGTGCACGCCGGCTGAGCGCAGGCAGAGTCTCCGTTTTGACAAAGTGTTTGTGGTGTTGTTGCAAACTGCAGAGGGCATTTTGCGCGGCACAGGGCGCAACATCAGCTCTCGCGGCTTGTATGTCGAGTTGCAAGAGCCCTTGGGCTTGGGGCAGAGGTTGAAGGTGACGTTTTTTGGGGAGGAGGGCACGGAGATGACGTGCCTGTGTGAAGTCCGCTATCAACTGGCCTTGAATTATGGGGAGACAGGAAGCCGCGGCGTTGGTTTGCGGATTGTGGCCTATGAAGTGGGGGAGGAGCAGCCTTTGCTGCTCATTGACAAGGCGCGAGTTCTTCATTGAGTGGGGGCTCAGCATAGGGCTTGTGGGGGGGAGAGTCGAAGCTTTTCTTTTGCCCTGCGGGCGGTGACGATTCTTGTCGACTCCGTCGAAGGTTGTGGTTGGCACCACACGGGCCTTTCTTTTTCGCCTTTCGGCGAGTCCCTTTTTTTGTATGGACAAAAAAAGGGACCAAAAAAAACCACCCTGCGGGGCTTAGGCATAGCAGCTACCCCACCGAC
>Ga0209737_10000913_pt1 | contig 22372 bp, 17 predicted proteins | sample TergutCu122P3_FD_187284 | JGI IMG/M metagenome (GOLD analysis project Ga0209737, IMG submission 187284) | Cubitermes ugandensis P3 segment gut microbial communities from Kakamega Forest, Kenya - Cu122 P3 (SPAdes) (version 2) | ecosystem: Host-associated > Arthropoda: Insects > Digestive system...
GCAATCGAAGCGGGGTCAGACGCCGCCGAGGAAATTTCGCTCAACTACGTCATCTCGGGCGAAACTAACCTGCTCGACATCGAAGACCTGTCTTCCAACATGACGCGCCTGCGCGAACTTTTCCGGCTCTTCGAGCAGCGCACCGGCCTGATGCAGCTACTCGACCTGTCCCGGCGCGCTCAAGGCGTACAGATTTTCATCGGCAATGAATCCGGCCTCTCGCAACTCGACGCATGCAGTGTCGTGACCGCCCCCTACGAGGCCGACGGACGAATCGTAGGGTCAGTAGGCGTCATTGGTCCAACCCGCATGGCTTACGACCGAGTGATCCCCATCGTCGACATCACCGCCCGGCTGTTGTCGAACGCGCTGTCTTCTAACGTCTGACCCATCGGCAGCTCCGTCATGGCCCGCTTCCGACCCGAACCTCCCCCCGCGCCAGCGCACGAACACCGAAACCGCACGGGTGTGCTGCTGGTCAACCTCGGCACCCCGGAAGCGCCCACCGCAAAGGCTTTACGCCCGTGGTTGCGCCAGTTTCTTTCCGATCCGAGAATTGTCGAACTGCCGCAACTCGTGTGGCAACCGATCCTCAACGGCATCATCCTCACCACCCGCCCAGCCAAGTCTGCAAAGAAATATGCGAGCATCTGGACGGCAGAAGGCTCCCCGCTCAGAGTCCACACCGAACGTCTGGCTGCCCTGCTCGACGATTCGCTCGATCGCGGGCGCGAAACAGGCGACGACAGAATCATCGTTGCCTGGGCCATGCGCTATGGCGCCCCCTCCATCGTCGACACGCTCACCGATTTACGCGCGCGTGGCGCGAATCGCATCCTGATCGTACCGCTTTACCCGCAGTTTGCTGGCAGCACGACGGCCAGCACACTGGATGAAGTCGCGCGAGCCATGCGCCTCTGGCGCAACCTGCCCGAACTGCGCTTCGTGCGCAGCTTTCCCGACGATCCCGGCTACATCGCCGCGTTAGCGGCAAGCGTGCGCGAGCACTGGACGCAGCATGGCCAGGGAGATTGCCTGGTAGCCAGTTTTCATGGACAACCGGCACGCACCGACGAGTTGGGCGACCCCTACCGCTTCGAGTGCCTCACCACGGCCCGCCTGCTCGGAGAGGCGCTGGCTCTGCCGCCTTCGAGCTTGCATGTGACGTTCCAGTCCCGCTTTGGCCCCGGCAAATGGCTGGAACCCTACACCCTACCGACGCTCGAATCGCTTGCCACATCAAACGTCAAACGGGTCGACGTGATCTGCCCCGGCTTTGCTGCCGATTGTCTGGAGACGCTGGAAGAAATCGCCATGCTGTGTCGCGACACCTTCCTCAAACGCGGCGGCGAAGCGTTCCACGCCATCCCCTGCCTGAACACCCGCCCGGAATGGGTTGCCGCGCTCGATGGGATTGTGCGGCGGCATCTGGCGGGGTGGGTGTAGCGGGACGGGCTTTCAGAAAGGTAGCTTCCTGGTCGAGCACAGGCGGTTATGTCGAGAGACTGACGTCGATACGCTTGCCCAGGCACGCTAAAGCGGCTTCAAGCGTCTCGAAGCGCGTTTTATGGCGCACTCTGAAAATGCGCTCGACGTTCGGCGGGGCAAGATCGAGGCGGCGGGCCAGTTCTGCCTTTTTAACGCCCTGAGCCAGCATTTCGTTATGCAGCAACACTTTTGCCGCCGCGACGGCTGGGAGAGTAACCGTTTTCTGTCCTGCCTTTGGCATCGACGGCAGAGGAACCGGGCGGCGTTCGTCGAAAAAGAATGCGATGCCGGATTCGATACCGTCCAGCGCTTCGTGCAGAGCTTCCTCTTCTGTGTCACCAACGCTGTGCACAAAGGGGAAGTCTGGGTATTCGACAACAAACCCGCCCTGTTCGTCTGGGATCAATATGACTGGGTAGCGCATGATGTTATCCTTTCCTTCTTACTGGATGCCGAGGTCTTTTTTGATGGCCTGCACCAGTCCGGTTTTCATGATAACGTTTAGCAAACACTTCCTGGGCGGGTGTAGACCACCCATCAATCCCCCATCAACCGCCACTCGCCTCTGCTCTTAGCAAAGTTAGTCGTCGAAGCCGTATTTGCCTCAGTCGCAACCCCGCAGTGTTCAGCGTGGACAAGTGCGAGCGCCCCCAGGCGGTGCGCAACCACGGAAGCTACTTCGCGCCGAAAAACCTCCTGCACTTCCTCGGTCGCCAGTTCCAGGGCAGCCGGATTGATTTCGAGATAGGTCAACGGTTCCAACGAGACGATCGACATCGGCTGGCGATGATGGATTCTGTCAAGCCAGGCCAACTCGCCGAAAATCGTCCCAGGCCCCAGTTCCATCACCCGGCGTCCCACGATCGACAATTCGACCCGGCCTTCCAGCAACACACCAAAACGCTGCAAAGTATCGCCCTCCCTGATCAGCCTCACATACCCAGGCACACTGCGCCAGATGCCGATACGCAGCACTTCCCACAGCTCGACGTCATCGAATTCAGTAAAAAACGCCTGCCTGCGCAACACCGAAAAACGCGAAGTATCGAATCGAACCTCATCTTCATCCACGATCTTGTAACGAACCGCCGACAAATCCTTGGCAAACTCCGCACCATTCTTGTAGCGCGAGTAGAGATCTTTCTCCATCGCCTTGCGAATGACCATATTCATCTGCTCGGACACATCCGGGTTCAGGTGCGAGACCAAAGGCGGATCGGCGTTGATGATCTTATAGACCAACTGAGCCGGATTGGCGGCACGAAACGGCAGTCTGCCCGAGAGCAGGTGGAACAGCACCACCCCGAGCGAGTAAAGATCGGTTTTCTGGTTGAGGGGATAATTCTTGACCTGCTCTGGGCTCATATAAGCCGGGGAGCCGACTCCCATGATGAAGGTCGAATCCGCCTCGATCCTTTTATCGATATTGAGCGCCAATCCGAAATCGGTGATTCGCACATCATCGTTTTCGTTGACCAGAATATTGGCCGGCTTAATGTCACGGTGCACGATGCCCTGTCGGAAAGCGTAATCGAGCGCCATGCAACACTTGAAGACGATACCGATCACTCGATGCACAGGCAAACGGTGCTCGAAGCTGCAATACCGTTCCAGAGTCGTGCCTGGGAAATACTCCATAACCGTATAAGCCTGTTCCGGCTCGATCACCACTTTGTGGAATTTGATGATATTGGGGTGAGTCAGCCGCCGCGCCACCGATTCCTCCGCGCGCAGCAGCTTGAGCAGACGACGGTTCATCTCGCCTCCGTCGCCGCTATCGTCGCCGAAACGAATATGCTTGACCGCAACCGGATCGGGAAAATCAGGATGCCTGGCCTCATAGACAGTCGCCGTCGCGCCACGCCCGAGCTCACGCACAAGCTGGTATCCGTTGATTGTTATGGGTATCTGCTCCATCGCCCTTTGGTGTTGTCCACCGTTAGTCAGAGCCTCCGACATGCTGGTCTCTTTAGGCAAAAGAAAAGCCACAAGGCGAACATTGTGGCCTTAATTCAGTTACTTATCGGGGTCGCCATCCGGCGTCTCAGTGGCTTCCTGGAATAGATTCTTGGTGGGTTGTGCAGGATTCGAACCTGCGACCAACGGATTAAAAGTCCGCTGCTCTACCGACTGAGCTAACAACCCGGAAAGGACGTGATGTTAGTGGGGTGCGGCGCGAAGGTCAAGGTGGCACGACAGGTGAACCATCAACCAAGCAGCTTCTTGAGCGTATAGAGCTTCTCCAGCGCCTCGCGCGGCGAGTATGTATCCGGGTCGATGGCGGCGAGTTCGGTCAGGGCCGGGTGCGAGAGCGGAATATCTTCTTCTGCTTCCGGCAACGCGGCGAACAAGTCGGCTTGTGGCCCCGCATCGATAGCGCGGTTTTCCAGGGTGCGAAGCCGCCGCCGCGCTTCGCGGATGACAGGGGCCGGAATGCCCGCCAGCGCAGCAACTTCGATGCCGTAGCTCTGACTCGCCGGGCCTTCCTCGAGGGCATGCAGGAAGACGATGCTGTGCCCGTGCTCGACCGCATCGAGATGGACGTTGGCACATTCGGGGTATTCGGTGTCAAGGCGCGTCAACTCGAAGTAGTGGGTGGCAAAAAGGCTGAGGCTGCGATTTTTTTCTAATAAATGGCGGGCAATGGCAAAGGCAAGGGCAAGACCGTCGAAGGTGGATGTCCCTCGCCCAATTTCATCCATCAGCACGAGACTACGTTCAGTTGCGCCGTGAAGGATGGCGGCGGCTTCGGTCATTTCGACCATGAAGGTGGAACGGCCCGAGGCAAGATCGTCAGAGGCGCCAATACGAGTGTAGATGGCATCCAGCGGGCCGAGTTGGGCTTGCGCGGCGGGAACGAAGCTACCGATATGGGCCATGAGGGCGATGAGCGCCACTTGCCGCATGAAGGTAGATTTACCGCCCATGTTCGGGCCGGTGATGAGGAGCATGCGGCGCACAGGGGAAAGGAGCGCGTCGTTGTGAATGAACTGTTCGACTTGACGTTCCACGACGGGGTGCCGCCCGGCAGTGATGCGAATGCCCGGCTGGGCGGAAAATACAGGGGCGACGTAGCCGTAACAACGTGCGGCTTCGGCAAAGGCTGCAAGGGCATCGAGCGTGGCAATGGCGCGGGCGGCGCGCTGGAACGCAGGAATGGAGGGGGCGAGTTCGTCGAGAACGGCTTCGAAGAGCATTTTTTCACGCGCAAGCGCCCGTTCCTGAGCCGACAAGGCTTTGTCCTCGAATGCTTTGAGCTCCGGCGTGATGTAACGCTCGGCGTTTTTCAGGGTCTGGCGGCGGCGGTAGTCGGCAGGGACTTTGGCGGTATTGGCGTGGCTGACTTCGATGTAGAAGCCATGCACTTTGTTGAATTCGACTTTGAGATTGGTGATGCCAGTGCGGGCACGTTCGCGCTCTTCCAGGCTGATGAGAAAGTCGCCGCAATGGGTCTGGATAGTGCGCAGCTCATCGAGTTCAGTATCGAACCCGGTAGCGATGACTCCGCCATCGCGCACGAGGGCGGCGGGTTCCGGCGCAATGGCGCGAACGAGAAGATCGTGGGGCGCAGGGGACAGTTTGAGATCGGCGGCAAGTTTTTCGAGCAACTCACTGGCTGAATCCGCAAGCACGAGGGATAGTTCGGGCAGACGGGCAAGACTTTCGCGTAGCGCAGAAAGATCACGGGGACGAGCGTTTTTGAGCGCCACGCGCGCGGTGATGCGTTCAATATCGGCAATACACGCGAGAGTGCGCCTGAGCGCGTCAGCGCGAGGCTGTATGCTGGTGTTGTCGACTCGCTCTTCAAGCAATGCAGTCACGGCACGGTGGCGCGCGGCAGGAATGGCAGGGTCGCGCAATGGATGATGCATGGCGTGCCGCAACCAGCGGCTGCCCATGTTGGTGACACAGGTATCGAGCAGGGACAGTAAGGTGGGGGCGCTCTCGCCACGCAAGGTTTCAGTGAGTTCGAGATTGCGCCGCGTAGCGGCATCCAGCCGCAGGAATTCGGAGTCACGCTCGACGATGAGCCGGGTGACATGGGCAAGGCTCTGGCGCTGCGTAGCGCGGGCGTAATCATGCAGCGCGCCCGCGGCGCCAATGGCCACCGGCATGTCGGTTACGCCGAACCCGGCAAGGTCTCGGACTCCAAAATGTTCAGTCAGCAGTTGGGTGGCGGTCTTGGAGTCGAACTGCCAATCCGCGAGTCGACGCAACGCCGGGGCAAGGGATTCGATGAGCGGCAGGGCAAGACCATCGGGCGCGAGGACTTCCGCCGGAGCCAGACGCTCGAACTGCGAGGCAAGGGATTCGGCGGGCGCTTCAGCCAGCCGCAAATCACCGTTGGCGAGATTGAGCCAGGCCAGCCCGAGCACGCCGCGATGAACGTTGAGCGCGAGTAGCAGTGAGTCCCTGCGCTCATCGAGCAGGGCCGCATCGGTGATCGTGCCGGGGGTGACGATGCGGCTCACGGCCCGCTCCATCGGTCCCTTGTTTGCGCCCGCCTCTCCCACCTGCTCGGCAATGACGACCGATTCGCCCAGCTTGACTAGCCTCGTCAGGTATTGCTCGACGGCATGAAAAGGAACCCCTGCCATTTTGATGGCTTGCCCCGCAGACTTCCCGCGCGTGGTCAAGGTGATGTCGAGCAGGCGCGCCGCTTTTTCGGCGTCATCGAAAAACAGTTCGTAGAAGTCGCCCATGCGATAGAAAAGCAGCGTGTCGGGATACTGCGCCTTGAGGTGCAGGTATTGCTGCATCATGGGGGTATGGGCGTCGAGCTCGCGTTCCGTGGCATTGAATACGGATTGAGCATGGCCTCCGGCTTGAAGGCAGGATGCGCCCGAAGATTTTGTGGTTTCTGTCTTGCTATGCGTGTTCACTTCATTCCATTCGTGTTTGTTGTGGCTGATGCCTGAACGAGAGGGGCAGCCGTCAGGGCATATCTTACCAATCAGGACGCTTGCAGGTTTCACGGCGCATCGTTCGATGTCTGTCTAGACTTCTGTGATTCATCCGTACCACAAGGTGGAATCCATCTTGGGTTATCGGTCGAGTATCGTGTAGACTGTCAACCCACTGCGATACAAGAAGTGGAAGATTTTTCACTTTGTCTTCCATTTTCTCGCACGCTGAAAAACACGCTGAAAATAGTCGTCTCAGCTTTTTTCAAGGTGTTTTTTTGTTTTCACAACTAAATGAAAGGATTACTGTCATGAAACAGGTATTTGTATCGAGTTGTGTACTTGGTTTGGTGCTTTCTCTCTCGGCTTGTGGAGGCGGAGGAGGAGGAGGCGGCGGCGGCGGCACAAGCGGCTCTAGCTTCACCTTCAGCCGTATGACCAGCAACAGCGAGAGTCGGGATACTCCTTCGATGGGAAGCAAATCAGAAGCAGCCAAAGCCTTGACTGCTGATGGCACCGATATGCAAGACGATCTGAAAGACAAAGACGGATATAAGCTGAGGACTGGCGCATATCTGAGAGTCGACTCGGACGGTGATGTGAGACTGAGGATAGATGGCGTCGACGTAACCATTTACGAATCTGACGATATGCGTTTCCGCAGGAAAAACGGCGTGGATTACGTCGCCATGCTCGAGTCGCCGCGGACTTACATCAGTGGTACGACGGTAGCGGAAAGAAACGCCCTCTGGATAGGAAAGCTGGATTACGCCAACTTCGGTTACTGGGCGGTGATACGCGATGTTCAAACGGGCGTGTCTGGCGCGAGGATCAAAGACACGGTATTGGCTGAAACCCCCGTCCTTTTTTATGACGGTAAAAAAGCTGATTATAGGGGAGAAAACCTAAGCTTTACGGGCATTGCTGCCGGCATAGTCTCATATTCCGAGGGGATTGATAATAGTGGAGTTATCCCTCTTGTGGGGACGGCCAAACTGAATATAACGGGTAATAATCGAGGAACCCTGGTGTTGGAGTTCCCCAGCTACTATACATTCACGGGGAATGTGGACAGAACTAGAAATGGCGGTGGGTTCGAAGGCGAATTCACCCGTGTGGTCAATCACAGTTCTGCTCCGGTGAATCTGCCAAAGGATGGTGATGATCTCAATAAATTCAACGAATTTGCGGGTCAGCTTTATGGTAGTAGCCGTAACAGCCCCACTGAAGCAGCGGGCGAGTGGAAGTTGGGACACTCTGATGCTGGAAAAGGTGAAAGTGTTACGGTCCAGGGCGTCTTCGGCGTGAAGAAGTAAAACCCTTTGTGCCGTTTCGTTCGAGTTGAACCAGGACGCGGATAGTCGTTTTATCCGCGTCCTTTGCGTTGACTCAGTGCAGATGCCGTGGAATCTGCTCGGCTTCGGTTTCGGGCATTTCGGCGTGGACGACGTCGCCCTCGGGCGAGGGGTAGAGCGGAATGCCGCAGTCGTCGCAGTATTCGAGCTGAAAACGGTGTTCGAGCGTTTTGATGACTCCAACGCCGCATCCGCGCAGCACGCCCTCGATTTCGGCAAGCACGTCGATGTTTTCGTTTTCCAGGCCCAGGATCGGCCAGACCACCCCGTGCACGACATTGTCACTATTGGAGAGGGTGAAACCGATCCGGTATTCCTCGATCTGTTCGCCCCAGAAAGGCGCGATGACTGCGCGCAGGTTGACCACGGGCACGTCGAGCGAGGTCGCAAGAAAAGCAACCGAAGCGCGCACGGAGTAGGCGCGGCTGACCCTGTCGGCAGCGCGACAGGCCGCGAAATAGGATTCAGGCAGGATGACTTCGAGCGCGCAACCGGGCAGGATCGGCGTAAGACAGCCGCAACCCTGACTGCGCCATTCTGCCAGCGCATCGGCACGGTTGCTGCCGAATTCCTGCCAACGGAAAACGGCATGACCACGCGGCACGGCAACTGCCGCCAGAATGTGGCGGGTGTCGGAGAGAAATTGCGTGGTTTCCGGCATGCCGTCGGTGTCGATGTGCAAGTCTTCGCCCTTGAGCGCCGCGCGACCCAAGGCTATGGCAAAGCTGGCGGTGTCGCAGTAGCCTTGCGGGAGTTGATCCGGGCTGAATAGAAAGTCGGCCAGCGCGAGGCGGGCGTTTGTGGCGAAGATATGGGCAAGCATGTGCACGCGCAGGTTGGCCAGCGTGGCGGCAGGCAGGGTGCGCGCCGGGATGCGGAAGCGCGACCAGACCAGTACCGGGGCGGCAATGAGAACAATGTCGTGGTCGTCGCCGGGGATGGGAGGAGACTCGGTACGCGACTCGATGGCGTCGGCCAGTTCGTCGTACACTGGGCCGCCACGACGGAATGTTTGGTCGAGCGCGGAATCGAGCGTGATTTCGTCCTCATTGACCAGTGTCGCATCGATGGCAACATCGAGCCGCGCTTCCCAGAAACGGTCTTCGACCCGACAATTGGACCCGGCGCGGCCAATGGCCAGCCATAGAAGTTCATCAGAATAACGGCCGATGGCGCCCCTGCGTTTACCGCGCGACTTTTTCATGATCTGGTAATTCCATTCGGAGTAAGCACAATATCGTATTGTAGCTTTTGGCGTAGCGAGTCGCTCAAAATTCAGTATCGATTCGCATCGTTTGCATAATGGTTGCAGAAATTTCCTCGATGGATTTGATGGTGGAATCCAGCCAGCGGATATTTTCTCGCTGCATCAGCTTTTGCGCAGCGTCAATCTCGTAGCGGCAGTTTTCCAGACTGGCGTAATGGCTGTTGGGCCGTCGTTCCTGCCGGATGAGCGAGAGCCGATCCGGGGAGATGGTCAGACCGAAAAGTTTGCTGCGAAACTCGTGCAGTTCCCCCGGCAGCTTATTGCGCTCGAAATCTTCGGGAATGAGCGGGTAGTTGGCGGACTTGACGCCGAATTGCATCGCCAGATAGAGGCTGGTCGGCGTTTTGCCGGAACGTGACACCCCCACGAGAATGACATCGGCTTCTAACAGGTCGGTGGCAGAAGAGATGCCGTCGTCGTGTGTCATTGCAAAGTTGATTGCCTCGATGCGTTTTTTGTAGTCGCTGCTTTCGGCAAAGCCGTGAAAGCGGCCAATGGAGTGGGTGGAACGTTGTCCGAGTTCGTTTTCGAGCGGCTCGACGAATCGCTCGAAGAGATCGAGAAACAGAGCGCTGTCATGTGCTTCGCGTAGCGCGCCGGCCGATTTCGGGTTGACCAGGCTACTGAACACAATGGGGCGTTGCCCGGTTTTATGGGCCACCTTCCGAATCTGCGAGGCGCAGTCCTGCGCCTTGGAGACATCATCGATGAAAGGCATGCGCACCTGCTGAAAACGGATGCCGGGAAACTGCGCAAGCAGACTATGGCCGAACGTTTCAGCAGTAATACCTGTGCTGTCGGAGACGAAAAACACTATGCGGGAGGGACGGTCACTCATGGGCGTGCTCGTGGAGTTGCAAACAGGAAAGAAAGGATGAAGCGTGAAAGAGGCATATTGGGGCAAACCCTGCCGTGCGCGAGGAACGCATTTTACGTAGAATGCACAATCTGTGTTTTCTCAATATATCTGGAAGCCCGTCAGATGGAGCCTCGTTACGTCATTCCTTTCTCAGAACTGCGTATGTCCGATGTCGACAAGGTCGGAGGCAAAAATGCCTCGCTTGGCGAAATGATCAGCCAGTTGCCGTCAAGTGTACGCGTGCCAGGCGGTTTTGCTACGACCGCCATAGCATACCGCGAGTTCCTGGCGTATGAAGGTTTATCTGGGCGGATTGCTGCCGCACTCGACAAGCTCGATGTCGACAATGTCAATGCGCTGGCCGAAACGGGCGCACAAATTCGCCAATGGATCGTCGATACGCCGTTTCCGCCCAAGTTGGAAGCCGACATCAGGGTCGCCTACGAGCACATCGTTGCAGGCGCAGACGGGGGCAGTTTCGCCGTGCGTTCTTCCGCGACCGCCGAGGATCTGCCAGACGCTTCTTTCGCCGGGCAACAGGAAACTTTCCTCAATATTCACGGCTTCGACAACATCCTGCACGCAATCAAGGAAGTGTTTGCTTCGCTCTACAACGATCGGGCTATCGCCTATCGTGTGCACAAGGGTTTTTCGCACCATGAGACAGCGCTTTCGGCGGGCGTGCAGCGTATGGTGCGTTCCGATGCCAGCACCTCGGGAGTCATGTTCTCGCTCGATACGGAATCCGGCTTCAAGAACGTCGTGTTCGTGACGGCTTCCTATGGACTGGGAGAAACCGTGGTACAGGGCGCGGTGAATCCCGACGAGTTCTATGTGCACAAGGAGATGCTTGCCCAGGGGCATCAGGCGGTGGTACGGCGCAATCTTGGTTCCAAACTCATCAAGATGGTTTTCACCGACATCCATGAAGCGGGTAGATCCGTGCGTAGCGTCGATGTTCCCGAGGCTGACCGTGCACGGTTTGCATTAACCGACGAGGAAGTGCTGGAACTGGCGCGCTACGCGGTTCTCATCGAAAATCATTATGGCCGTCCGATGGACATCGAGTGGGGGAAGGACGGTATAGACGGCCAACTCTATATCCTCCAGGCGCGGCCCGAAACGGTGAAAAGCCAAGGCGCCGGACTGGTGATGGAGAAGTTTCGCCTCAAAGAACCCGGCGGCGAATCGATTGTCCGTGGCCGCGCCATTGGCCAAAAAATCGGCGCAGGCACGGTGCGTATCGTCTCGAACGCGTCCGAAATGAATCGTGTGCAGGCCGGTGACGTGCTCGTCACAGACATGACGGACCCCAACTGGGAGCCCGTGATGAAGCGCGCCGCCGCCATTGTCACCAATCGCGGCGGGCGGACCTGTCATGCCGCAATCATCGCGCGTGAACTAGGCATCCCTGCCATCGTTGGTTGTGGCAACGCAACCGATGTATTGTCCGAGGGCGAGGAAGTAACGGTCTCCTGCGCCGAAGGGGACACCGGCTACGTCTATCGCGGCAAGCTGGCATTTGAAATTGCCTTCACCGACACGGGCAACCTGCCCAAGCTGCCGGTCAAGATCATGATGAACGTGGGCAACCCCGAACTCGCCTTCGAGTTCGCGCAAATTCCCAACAGTGGCGTGGGATTGGCACGGTTGGAGTTCGTCATCAACAACATGATCGGTATTCACCCCAAGGCGATTCTCGAAATCGATCAGGCGCCAGCAGCCCTACGCGAAGACATCCTGCTGAGAGCGCGCGGTTATGCCAGTCCCCGTCAGTTCTTCATCGACAAACTGACCGAAGGTGTGGCGACCATCGCCGCCGCGTTCTATCCCAAACCGGTCATCGTGCGCATGTCCGACTTCAAATCGAACGAGTACCGCAAGCTCCTGGGCGGAGACCTCTACGAGCCGGAAGAAGAAAACCCGATGCTCGGCTTCCGTGGCGCGTCGCGCTATATCGCCAGCAGTTTCCGGGATTGTTTTGAGCTGGAATGCGCCGCCATGCGCAAGGTGAGAAACGAAATCGGGCTGACCAACGTGCAGATCATGATTCCCTTCGTGCGTAACCTCGATGAAGCAGAGGGCGTCGTGAATCTTCTTGCCGAACACGGACTCAAGCGTGGCGAAAACGAACTCAAGCTCATCATGATGTGCGAGATTCCGTCAAATGCGCTGCTCGCGGATCGGTTTTTACAGTATTTCGACGGATTTTCCATCGGTTCCAACGATCTCACACAGCTTACCCTGGGGCTAGACCGCGATTCAGGGCTGGTTGCGCATGCGTTCGATGAACGTGACCCGGCGGTCAAGCAGTTGTTGTCGAAGGCGATTCAGACCGCCAAAAGCCTCGGAAAGTACATCGGCATTTGCGGGCAAGGCCCGTCCGATCATGCCGATTTCGCTGCCTGGCTGATGGAAGAAGGCATCGAGAGCATTTCGCTCAACCCGGATACGGTAGTAGGAACCTGGCTCAAGCTGGCGAAAATCACGGAAAAAGATTAAACCTACCGTTGTTTTGTAGGGGCGAAAAATTTTTCGCCCTTGAAAAATCTTTCGCCCCTACAACGTTTCCATCTCCCGCCAAACCCCTTCCCAGTAGCCCTCGATGGGGTGAAAACGGGTTTTGTAAGCCATTTTACGGCTTTCCCTGATCCAATAACCGAGGTACAGGTAAGGCAGGCCCGCCTTGTGGCAAGCATCGATCTGCCATAACACGGCGTAAGTCCCGAGCGAAGCGCGCGGCAGTTCGGGATCGAAAAAGGTGTAGACGCTCGAGAGACCATCTTCCACCCTATCGATGATGCAGACCATGCGCAGAGTGTGGCCCTCGCGGAATTCAACGAAAGAAGTCTCGACCGGGCTTTGCAGCAAAAATTGCTGGTACTGCTCGCGGCTGTCCTCGTCCATCCCGCCCTGGGGGTGACGCACATGCAGGTAACGCTGGTAGAGAAGGAAATGCTCTTCGCTAAATACCGGGGGGCAGGTACGAACAGTAAGGTTGGCGTGGCGCTGTATAGCTCGGCGCTGACCGCGATCCGGGATAAAACGCGCCACAGGCAGACGTACCGGCACGCAGGCGTGACACTCGTCGCAATACGGACGATAGATAAACGTGCCGCTGCGCCGGAAACCATGCTGCACGAGCAGTGTGCCGTAAGCGGCGGCAAGATCGGGACTCAAGTCAGTCTCTGGCGGGGGGGCGGGCGTCTCGATGACCTTGGTCAGCGCAACTTGCGAGCGCGCCGTGCGCTCCGGCAAATAAGAGCAAGAGTATGGCGCGGTGGCGTAGAAATGGATCGGAGAAAAATTGTCGTTCTGACGCATGAATACCTCAAGCCACGGCGATATCAACCCAGTCAATCGATGCCGCCAGATCGGCAGGCCAGCGCCGGGGCGGTTCGATCGGCTTTGTCCAGCGCTCGAGGCCGGCACAAAATTCGACGCGAGGAATTTCCCGTGCCCCCATCGAGCGCAGATGCGCGGTGCTCATCTGGCAATCGATCACGGCAAACCCCTTTGCCACGAGCAGTCTTGTCAAATAGGCAAGCGCAACCTTTGAAGCATCGGTTTCAAGCGAAAACATAGATTCGCCGAAAAATACGCGCCCAAGCGCCACCCCGTAAAGCCCGCCGACCAGCCGGCCTTCGAGCCAGCACTCGACGCTATGAGCATGGCCGAGTTCAAACATCTGGCAGTAAGCGGTCTGCATGGCCGGAAGAATCCAGGTTTTGCCGCCGAGTTCGCGCGGCGCAGCGCAAGCGGCAACGACGGCAGGAAAATCAGAATCGACACGCACCTCGAAACGATGATGCCGCAAGACCCGACGCAATGAGCGATGAATGCGAATTTCGTGCGGAAAGAGAACGAGGCGCGGATCGGGACTCCACCACAAAATAGGATCCCCTTCGTTGAACCACGGAAAAAGTCCGCGCCGGTAAGCGGCAAGCAACCACTCGGGTGAAAGCATTCCCCCGGCGGCAACCAAACCGTTGGGTTCTTTCAGCGCCGAAGCAGCATCAGGGAAATCGGCCAAATCGTCGAGCCAGGGAATCGTGCGCGAAGCCATGCCTCAAGTGTTACAGAATTTCTGCGAAGGTAGAACATGATTCCCCACGGGCGAGTGCACGCGATTCGCGATTATCACGGACTGCCCGCGTTATACCTTAGTCGGAGGTAGCCGTCGCAGCGGTCGCGGCAAGCGCGGCGGCAAGCCGGGTCGAACCCTGAGCATCATTTATCACACGGCGAGCCGTGATATAGCGCGTTGCCCAGAATTTAGAGTAGAGTTTGTCGATACGCACGAGTTTGCCCGTGGCAGGGGCATGCAAGAACTTACCGTTACCCACGTAGATGCCTACATGGGAGATGTTGCTGCCCATCGTGTTGAAAAACACCAGGTCCCCCGGCTTGAGTTCGCGCAAACCGACCCGGCTGCCCTGCCCAGACTGCTCGAGCGCGGTACGCGGCAGGTCGATTCCTACAGCGTTGCGGAAGACAAGCTGCACGAGGCCGCTGCAATCCATCCCGGTAATCGGAGAAGTCCCCCCCCAGCGATAAGGCACGCCGATGTACATCAAACCTTCGCCCAGCAGCTTCTGTACAGCAGAGGCGCTCGGCGAATGCCTCACGGTCGAGAGTCCGCTCAACCCTGCCTTGTTGCCAGAAGAAATCGCCGCAGCGTAAGAGGATTCGACAACCTGCAACAAAGCCGCGTTGTTGGACGTCGTTTTGGCCGTGTTCAGCAAGGTGTTGGTGGCGGCCGCCACAGCAATCGGCGCATGGCTGGAAAGCTCAGGCGGCGTAAACACAGGCACCGGGTCACGGGCCGCACGCGTAACAGCATATGCCGTAATGGTTGCCAGGCCAAATACCGGACCGCTACGAATAGCACGGGCAATAGTGACCGAACCCCGATTGGAGCTCTCCGAGCGCGTCGCTTCGGTCTGTGCCTGACTGTCCTGAGTCTTGGACACTGTGGCACTCGCGCTCACCGGGGCCATCAAAGAAAAGCCCAGTAGGAAGGAAATAAGACAGTACCGCATTGTTAAATACTAACGGAAGATCGGCCGAAATGTAAGTTCTTTGTGAACTTTTCAGCGACATCGCACTTTTACAACAGGCTCACATAGTGGCCTATTTCGAGCTGCTCAGGCAGCTTTGGCGTGTTCCAGTATTAACTGTACGTATGACAAACCTTTGTATTCGTTGATGTTTAGTCGATACGCAGCATGAATGATGCTGGGTACGTAATCAACGCAATTGAAGCGGAGCGCTTCAAATTTTGTGCCGCCGAGCGACAGTTCCAGCTTGAGATGGCGATCCTTGAGGACGCGCTGGCGCTCGACGTGAAAAATGTTGTCAAACACTGGCGGAGGAAAACCTTGCCCCCAGACTTCCCGTTCGAGCAGGCGGGTCGTTTCCAGCGAAATCTCAAAAGCCTCGAGCGGGCCGTCGGTGTCGATGCGGCGTTGCAGGTCGGCAGGATCGAGCAGGTAGACGGCCACCTCCTCGAACGCGGCACAAAATGCTGGGAGCTTTTCTTCAAGGATCGTCAGGCCCGCTGCCATTGCATGGCCGCCAAAACGCAGCAGCACCCCAGGCGCCCGGCGATCGATGAGTTCCAGCGCATCCCGCAGATGCAGGCCGGGAATGGAGCGCCCGGAACCTTTCAACTCACCATTCTGCCCGCGAGCGAAAGCAATCGTTGGGCGGTGCAGCTTTTCCCGGACGCGACTGGCAATAAGACCAATCACGCCCAAATGCCAGTCAGGCTCGAACAGCGTCACGCCGGCGTATTTGTCGTCGACGCTGAACGTTTCAAGAATCAGGTGTGCGTCCTGTTGCATGTCGAGTTCGATTTCGCGCCGCTGGTGATTCAGGCGGTCGAGTTCACGCGCCAGTTGCAGCGCTTGCCCAGCATCGTCGGCGAGCAGGCACTCGATGCCCAGGCTCATATTGGCGATTCGCCCTGCGGCATTGAGTCGCGGCCCCAGCGCGAAACCGAGATCGAACGTCGTCGCCCGCGCGGCATCCCGTCTGGCCACGGCGAACAGCGCCCGAATGCCTGGATGCATGTTTCCGGCCCGGATGCGTTGCAGCCCTTGCGAAACCAGAATGCGGTTGTTGTGGTCGAGCTTGACCACGTCAGCCACGGTTCCGAGCGCCACCAGATCGAGCAGATTGGCCAGATTGGGCTCACGTCCGCCTTCAAATGCGCCACGTTCGCGCAGCTCGGACCGCAGGGCCAGCATCACGTAGAACATCACCCCCACGCCGGCCAACGATTTGCCTGGAAAATGGCATCCCGGTTGGTTGGGATTCACAATCACATCCGCATCGGGCAGGATTTCGCCGGGCAGATGATGATCCGTGATGATCGTCGACATCCCGCATGCCCGGGCCTGTGCGATACCTTCGATACTCGCGATACCGTTATCGACCGTAATCAACACCTCGGAATCGAGTCTTGCCGCGAGTTCGACCATCGGCGGAGTCAGCCCGTAACCGAGACGCAGGCGATCAGGAACCAGATAATGCACGTCCGCGCCAAATGCCCGCAGCGCCCGCACGCCTACCGCGCAAGCCGTTGCGCCGTCGCAATCGTAATCGGCCACAATCACCATGCGCGCCCCGGCCTCGATGGCATCGGCCAGCAACGTTGCCGCCTCGCGCGCCCCGGTCAGCAGATCCGGCGACAGCAGCGCCTTGAATGAAAGATCGAGTTCGATGGGAGAGTGCACGCCGCGCGCGGCAAAGAGCCGGGCAAGCAAAGGGGAAACGCCGGCGGCAGTGAGTGCGGAAACGGCGCGTGGGGCAGTTTCGCGAACGTGGATCATGGTTACGCCAGAGGCGATTGGACCGCACACAATGACAGAGGTTTGCGCCAGAAACACCAGCGCGCCCAGCGACCGACCGTCAGAGAGAAACAAGCGCGCTCTCCAGGCGCGTACAGGGTGAAATGATGCAACGCCCCACTATCGAGCGCCTGTGCAATAGGCGCGAACCAGTCCTGTTCCAGCGCGGCAAACGCCTCCTGCCAACGCGCAAGATCGAGATGACGGATAGAGAAAGCGAGCGTATCGAGCATCACCAGCGTGTCGGCGCGCAGGGCTGAAACCACATCCGGCGTATCCGGTTCGATTCCGGCCGCTCGCGCCAGCCCGCGCGCCATAGGATCGAGCGCCTGCACAGCGAGACAAGGCGCATCGGGCGCGCCAGGCGTAGACTGCGTCTCGTTACCCCAAAACCACAGGCTATTGATGGGCCGTCGACCGGCGGCTTCGCGGGCGGTATTGACCGGGTGATTATGAAGCGCGACCTGCATGTCATTCAATGTGCGCTGCCAAAGCCTGCCGTTAGCGGCCTCGCCTTCCCCGCTCGTAGGCAAGAAATCCTGCACCGGACGGCAAACCACTTCATCGAGCGGGAAAAAGTGCACCTTTGCCGGACGCTTCATGCGCAAATACCAGCGCGTGGGCGTCGCTGCCGAAAAATGGCCAAGGTCGGCGAACTCGTCATTGAGCATTGCGATCAGCGCGGCGGCCTCTGCCGCATCGATTTCACCCATGCCCTCGCCAAACTCATCGAGCAGCACGCGCTTGTTCATGAAAGACAGACTCACCGGATCGGCGCAGAGCCAGAGCGCCTGAGCATCATCTTGCGCATGCTCATCGGCATGCTCGTCTCTGCTCTCTTCACCGAGGCGACGCAGCGCCGCGAGCGGGACAGGTCGGTCGGAGTGTGCCCTCCCCAAGCGCTGCGCCAACAGGCGCACATAGGAAATGGCAGGATCCATGCACTGTCGCCCGCGACCGAGCAGTCGCGCAAGCGCGGCGTGCACAACATCCTTTGCCGGGTGAAATGCCTGTGGTGCAGGCCAGATGAGGCCGGGTACAACAAGTACAAGTCGGGTCATTCTTTGCTCAGTAGCATCTGCTTCAATTCGGACGGCGTCGCTGCCTTGCGCCAGCGCGCCGCCATACCCCCGACACAAGGGATGCCATAGCCCCAGGTTGCGGCGATAAAAGGCAAATCGTTAGCCTCGGCGGCTTCACCATCCTCGATACGGTCGCCCACATACACTGCCCGGCGCGTATCAATCCCCTGATCGATAAGTAAGCGTCCGAGCATCGTCGCCTTATCAGGCAACGGTGGCGTAAAAATATCGAGTGTATACACCAAATCAAAAATATCGCCCCATCCGATATGCTCGATAATCAGCCGAGTCGGGTAAATGCGTTTGTTGGTAGCGATCGACAGTTTCATGCCCGTTGAGCGCAACGCCCGAAGCATGTCGCCGATGCCGGGATAAGCCGAGGTTTCCAGTACACCGCCCGTATCGTAGCTTTGCCTGAAAGCGTCAGCGAGCCGGGCGATGAGCGCAGGATCCTCGCTCCCCGCAAGCAACCGTAGCGTTTCACCAAGGCTAGGACCCACGATATCTGGCTCGATGCCGCGAACCGGCTTCAGCCCGCACGCGGCAAATGCAGCGCGATAACTGGCAAGAATGGCGCTGGCAGAATCAATCAGCGTTCCATCGAGGTCGAAAACAACATGAGCAGGGAGCATGAATCAGAAAACAAAGTGCAAAACCCGCGCATTATCGCGGAAGAGCTAGGTTATGTGGGGGGGCGAAAAAATCAACTATGTCAGCCAGACGGCGCGAAGTGGTCGTAGCCGCGTACATCGAGTGGGCGCGCAGGCGCCTCTGGCCCCTCTCGCAGTAGGATCGACCCAACCTCTTTGGTGAGGTAGCCGATACAAGTAAGCGGCAAATCGAATTTTTGGGCAAGCGCAGCAAGGGTATCGCGCGCCTCGAGCGGAGCAGAGAAAAGCAACTCGTAATCATCCCCGCCCGTCAGCAAGGCGTGGCGAGCCAGAGACTTATCCACGCCTGCCGCGATGAGTGGCGCAAGCGGCAGCGCATCCGCATCGAGCGTCGCGCCGAGCCTCGAGCTTTTACATATGTGGGCAAGATCACCGGACAACCCGTCCGAGACATCGATCATTGCGCGCGCAATACCGCGCAACGCCAAACCCAACTCGATGCGTGGCGTCGGACAATACAGTGCAGCGAGTGCGCGGTCGGCATCCGTAAGCTGGACACGGTTTTGCAGGCTCATCAGCCCAAGCGCTGCCAGACCGGGACAGCCTGAAATCCAGATATCATCCTCCGGCTGTCCGCCCGAACGGGTGATTGCCTGTCCCGTCGGAACCTCTCCGAACAGAGTGACCGTCATGGCAAGCGGTCCGCGCGTCGTATCGCCGCCAACGAGTTCCACGCCATACCGTCCGGCACAGTTGAAAAACCCCTTGGAGAAGGCCGTGACCCAGGCCTCATTGACAGTAGGCAGAGTCAACGCCAGCGTTGCCCATCGCGGCGTCGCTCCCATTGCCGCCAGATCAGAAAGATTGACCGCCAGCGTTTTCCACCCCAAGTCGAGCGCTGGCGTATCGTGGAAAAAGTGCGTGCCTGCCACGAGCGTATCGGTTGTCACGGCCAGTTGCATATTTGGGGTGGCGCGAAACAACGCTGCGTCATCGCCCGCTGGCAAATCAGTGTATCGGGTCGGACGAACGAAATGGCGGCGGATGAGATTGAATTCTGAAGTCATGGAGGGGAGAAAGCCGCGAACGGTAAATCATTATGGTGAATTTAACGTATTGTGTCTGCATGGGGTAGAGTGTCGTTTTCGATTTTTCGAGAGATTTATCATGGCATTTCTTCCTTCCAAGAGCCGTACCGGTCTAACCCGCATCGTGGCAGCGGCAGGCTATTCCCGCGACGGGTTGCTGGCCGCGTTCCGGGGTGAAGCCGCGTTTCGTCAACTCGTCGCGTTGTATATCGTGCTCATTCCTTTGGCATTTTTCTGTCCAGTAAACCGAGGCGAACGCGCACTGATGATAGCGGCCTGTCTGCTTTCCCTTATCGTCGAGCTGTTCAATTCAGCGATCGAAGCCGTCGTCGATCGCATTTCGACAGAACGTCATCCCTTGTGCAAGAACGCCAAGGACATGGGGAGCGCAGCGCAATTGATAGCGCTTACCCTGGTTGCGACCGTGTGGGGAATGATCTTGTTGGGTTGAGTCTGTCGTAATAAAAAAAACGCAGAGAACATCAACTCTCTGCGTTTTTTTTCGGCCTCGTCGAACGCTGTTTTACCCTTGCTGCTCCCGATGGGTCGCGGCCAGACGCTCCGGCCTCTCCTCCAACCACAAACGCACCCGTTGCGCATCGACAGTACGCATGTGGCCATTTGCATTCATCAACACGATGACCAACGGCTGATCCTGCATCCATGCCTGCATGACAAGGCAACGTCCGGCTTCGCTGATGTAACCCGTCTTGGAAACGCTGATGATCCAGTCAGGACTTTTCACCAGCCCATTGGTATTGCCAAAACGTTTCGAGTGACCATTGATATAGAAATAACGCTCGCTCGTCGTGGAGTACTCGCGAATCAGCGGATAATTCGATGCAGCTACCACCAGACGAGACAAATCGCGCGCACTGGAAACATTGCGCGGCGTCAGTCCGGTGCTGTCGTAAAAGCGAGTATCGGACATGCCGATCAGACGCGCCTTGGCGTTCATCGCATCGAGAAAGGCCATTCGCCCGCCCGGATAATGGCGCGCCAAAGCCGAAGCGGCACGGTTTTCCGACGACATCAGCGCCAAGTGCAGCATTTCCTTGCGCGCCAGTTGAGTCCCCAACACCAAGCGGGAATGCGTGCCTTTCAGATAATCAATATCGTCGCCGGAGATAGTGAGTATCTCATTCAGATCGCTTCCCGACTCGAGCACCACGATTGCCGTCATGAGCTTGGTAATCGACGCAATCGGTATTACATGGCGCGCGTTTCTCTGGAGCAGCACTTCGCCCGTGTTTTGATTGGAAATGTAAAAAGACGAGGAGCTCAGACGGGGCTGACCGTTTTCATCCAACCGCAACGTGATGGGCTCATCCGCAGCGCGCGCCCGGGCGGCTTTTCTTTTTGCCACCGCCAACTTGCCCGAGAACGCATGCCTGACTTTCGCCATTCTGACCGGCTGTCCCGCTTTTCTCTTGCCTGCATGCTTTCTGCTCGCCTGAGCCGTCGGGGCAGACTTACACTGCGATGACTTCGCCTTCGAGGCGTGTGCACATTTCGCTTTCGTGGACGTAGCCGCAATGGAACTCCCCCCTGACAGGGCCAGCGCTAACGCTGTCATTATGGCAAACAATACACGAGGCTTCATAGGGAACCTCTCTCAATTCGGGGTCAAAAAATCGATTTTTGACATGAAAAACAATGAGATAGAAAAGCTTCTTGAGACTGTGTTGAAAAGTACTCGTTCATATCCTAACATTCTCGCCCCTCACCGGTAAACCGCGCTAAACCCAAAAGCATCACAGCAAGCATCGTTTTCTTCCTGCAATGACAAAAAAACAACATCTTCGCCCCAAAGACCGCCCGCCGACTCATTCGTGAATTTTATCACAGTTCACCCTTTTTCTTTCCTTCTCCAGGCATCCTGCTTCGACGACGGCCAGCGCGGTCATATTGATGATTCTGCGCACCGTGGCTGAGGGAGTCAGCACATGCACGGGCTTGGCTGCGCCAAGCAGAATCGGTCCGACCGTCACCCCTCCGCCGGAGGCAACTTTCAACAAATTGAAGGCGATATTGGCCGCATCCAGGGTCGGGAAGACCAGGAGGTTGGCTTCCTCGGTAAACCGCGAATTCGGGAAGACATGGCGCCGCAACTGGGCATCGAGCGCCGAATCGCCATGCATTTCACCTTCGACCTGCAATTCGGGATGATGCTCGTGCAACAAACGTAGCGCAGTGCGCATTTTCACGGCACTCGGCGTATCGGCAGAGCCAAACGAAGAATGCGACAGCAGAGCCACCTTGGGTTCGACGCCAAAACGGCGCACCTGCTCGGCCGCCAGCACGGTCATCTCGACGATCTGTTCGGGCGTCGGGTCGTAATTGACGTTGGTATCGGTCATGAACAACGTACGCCCCGGCGTAATCAAAACATTGACCGTGTAATAGTTATTGACGCCAGAGCGTCGTCCCACTGCGGCGTCGATGCTGGCCAGATGGGCGCGATGCACGCCATCAGTCCCGCAGATGAGACCATCGCCATGCCCCAGAGCGAGCAACAACGCCCCGATCAGAGTCGTATTGCGGCGTACCTGCTTTTGCGCCTCGCCCTCCGTGATGCCTCGCCGCTCCATGAGTTTGTAGTAATACGTCCACATTTCTTTGAAATGCGGGTTATACGCAGGGTCGATCAACTCGAAGCTCAGGTTCTCGTTCATGCGCAACCCCAAGCGATCGATATTGCTGATGATGACTTCCGGGCGACCAACCAGAATCGGCCAGGCCAGGCCTTCATCGATCACGTCGCGTACAGCCCTCAGCACCCGCTCGGACTCGCCCTCGGCAAAAATGATGCGTTGCGGCATGCTGCGGGCAGCAGCAAGCACGGGTTTCATAAGCAAACCCGA
>Ga0209737_10000914_pt1 | contig 22365 bp, 21 predicted proteins | sample TergutCu122P3_FD_187284 | JGI IMG/M metagenome (GOLD analysis project Ga0209737, IMG submission 187284) | Cubitermes ugandensis P3 segment gut microbial communities from Kakamega Forest, Kenya - Cu122 P3 (SPAdes) (version 2) | ecosystem: Host-associated > Arthropoda: Insects > Digestive system...
GCAGACCGACGCGCAGGCGGTAGCCGCCGACAAAGCGGCTCTGACGTGGAATGTCATTCGGGGAACGAACGCGGCTCAAACTGACGTGACAGCGAACCTCGATACTCTACCATTAGCAGGAGCAAACAGCACGACGATTTCGTGGTTGTCAAGTAACACATCGGTAGTTTCCAACACAGGCGTTGTCACCCGCCCGTCATTCACAAGCGGCAACGCGGCTGTAACCTTGACTGCGACGATAACAAAGAACGCGGCAAGCGACACGGTGACATTCACCTTGACCGTGACACGGTTAGACCAAACCGACACGGAAGCCGTTGCGGAAGCAAAAGCCGCGCTGGTGTGGGATACGATCAGAAACGCGAACGCATTGGAAACGGCGGTGGCGACAAATCTTAACCTGCCGATAAGCGGCGCGGCGGGGACGGCGATATCCTGGGCTTCAAGCAATGCGGCGGTTATCGCCACAAACGGCACAGTCAACCGTCCGGCCTCCGGGAGCGGCAACGCGCCGGTGATCCTGACGGCAACGATCAGCAGAGGCACGGTGAGCGAGACGGTGGTGTTTAATCTGACGGTGATTTCGGCGCTTGCCGGCAACCTGTCAACGGCTTCGATTCCTGTACTGCATCCGGCGGGGTTGGCGTTGCTGGTGTTGATGTTGGGCGCGGCGGCGATGCGGCGGCGTAGGGTGTAGGTTGGCGGTGAGTGAAGCGAACCCCAACAATCGAACCTCGTAATTCGGGGCGGGTTTCAAACCCGCCCTTTTTATGAATGAAATCCCCCTCTCCCCCACCCCTTATCATGAACTGGATCCCCGCTTTCGCGGGAATGACAGGGAGAGGGGAACATTTTTCTCCGCGGCTTCGCGTGAACAGGTATCAGAGGTCAGGGATTAGAAAAACCATTTCACCGCAAAGAACGCAAAGAAACGCATAGAGCGCAAAGAAGAAACCGGCGTCATTGCGAGCGAAGCGAAGCGGCGTCGCAGAATCCATACGATGGTGACGGGAGGCAGATTGCCTCCCCTACGGGCAAAATGTACCGATAGAGGCGTAGGGGCGGCAATCTGCCGCCCGCAACATTACAAACCCCCGTCGGCTTCGCCGACACCCCCTTTGAAAAGGGGGCTTTTCTTCTCCGCGCTCTTGGCGCGGGGTCGTTTATTCGCGCCCCGTTCTGATACCTGACCTCTGACCGCTGATTCCTGATGTGACAAAACCTTGTGCCGAAAAGGGGTGCATGTGCTAACATCGGCCGGTAATGAAGGCGCGGCAATGATTAAGGGAAGCGTATGTATCTGCAACGCACTTTGAAAACGACGGTGGCGACGAAGGGGGCAGGTTTGCACACCGGCGCTCGCGTCGCGTTGACGTTGCGACCGGCGCCGGTCGATACGGGGATTGTTTTTCATCGCACGGATCTTCCGGGCAGCGCGCCGATTCCGGCGCTGGCGCATCAGGTCGGCGATACCCGTTTATCGACGTTGTTGCGCGTCGGCGATGCCAGTGTGTCCACGGTCGAGCATTTGATGTCGGCGCTGGCCGGGCTGGGGATCGACAATTTGTATGTGGATGTGGCGGGGCCGGAGATTCCGATTATGGACGGCAGCGCCAGTCCGTTCATTTTTCTGTTGCAGTCGGTGGGTGTTGAGGAGCAGGCGGCGCCGAAGAAGTTTTATAAGGTGATGACGCCGGTCGAGGTGTCTGACGGCGACAAGTGGGCGCGTTTTACGCCGTACGATGGTTTCCGGCTCGATTTCACGATTGATTTTTCTCATCCGGCGTTCGGTCAGGAAAACCGGCGGGTGGTGCTCGATTTCGCTGAGGACGCTTATATCAAGGATATCGCACGGGCGCGAACGTTCGGTTTCATGCAGGATGTGGAAACGATGCGCTCGATGGGGTTGGCGCTGGGCGGCAGTCTGCACAATGCGGTGGTGCTCGATGAGGTCAGTGTGTTGAACAGCGGCGGCTTGCGCTACGAGAATGAGCCGGCCAAGCATAAGGTGCTGGATGCGATCGGGGATTTGTATTTGCTCGGGCATCCGGTGATCGGTCAATACACGGCGTACAAGTCCGGGCACGCGCTGAACAATGCGTTGGCGCGGGCGTTGATCGAGCGCGAGGATGCGCGTGAAATCGTCAGTTTTCGCGCCGAGGAAGAGGTGCCGCCAGCGTTTCAGTATTGGCGTTTGCGGCATGCTTGATTCGGTCGGCGAACGGGGAGGCAGGAAATGATTTTGGTGCGTTTGCTGTTGTTTCTCGGGCTGGCTGTTATTCTGATAGCGTTTGCCGCTTTTTTGATTACGAAAGACCGCCGTTATTTACGTTTTATTGCGCAAACGCTGATCTATGCTGGTGTGTTTTTTATCGGGGTGATGCTGTTCTATGTGTTTGAGCGGCTCATCTTGTTGGCTTGATGTTGTTCGCATGATTGCTTAAAATGCCGGCAATTTGTGTTATCTTCGCTCATTTGCGCTTCATCAGACGGGAAACGGCGTCTTTCAGCGGGCCGTCCGGCAAACGCTTGACCAGGGTTTGGAGCGGCGCTGTCGCAGGCGGCGGGCGGCGCGAGGGGGGGGTGGGCGTGGTGATAAAGGCTGCAAGAGGTTGCACACGAACACGAATTCCATTAAATTCACGGGAGTGTGAAGCCAACGCCGCCAGCAGCTCAGGGATTTGCTGGCGAACAGCGGTTGCCAGAGCGCCGGAAGGAACGGTCAGTTCCAGTTGTCCGTCTCTCAAATCGGTGACGCGAACCTGACCAGCGACCAATCGCGGCAGGTGGGCGCGAACCATTCGGGTGAGCGCAGCTTCCAGTCGGTGGCGGCGCAACCAGACGGCAAGATGAGGCTCGGTTTCGATCACGTGAGCCAACGGGTTGAAGGGTTGATGGGGGGGCATACGCAGCGTTTTTGCTTCGGCTCTGTTGAAATGATAAGAAATGGAAGGATACTCCATTGAACATTCTCGTGGTTAGTTCTGATGTATCAAAGCCGGTGCGCACGATCGCCCTGGATTGGAAACACGCGATGTTGGCTGTGGCGGCGACATTGGTGCTGTTCTTGTTGTGTTCGGTGGTTCTCAATTATGCCGCGCTGAAATGGGCGGCGGCGACCGAGCATCCTTTGTTACAGAAAATTGTGCTGGCCGATCAGCGCGCCGAGGCGTCGCGGGCGCAGGAAAAATTGCAGGGGCACCTCACCGCGATGGCGGTGCGTCTGGGCGAATTGCAGGCGCAGACGGAACGACTCGATGCGCTGGGTACGCGACTGGGAAAGACGGTCGGTCTGACGACCGAGGAAATACCGCTGGCTGAGGCCGGTCAGGGCGGCGCCGAATCGGCATTGCCGACGCGGGCGTTCAGCGCCGCCGAGTTGGGAACGCTGATCGACGGGTTGACGCAGAAAATCACGATGCAAAGCGATCGGCTGAATGTGCTCGAAGGATTGTTGGTCGAGGATTCGGCCAGCCGCCGTTTTTTACCGTCGCTTTTGCCGGTGAACGCAAGCTGGCGCTCATCGGATTTCGGTTACCGGATCGACCCGTTCACCGGTCTGAGAGCTTTCCATGAAGGCATCGATTTTTCGGCGTCGCCGGGAACGCCGGTCGTGGCGGCCGCGGCGGGCAAAGTGATTCACACGGCGGAAGCGCACCCGCAATATGGTAAACTCGTCGAGATTGACCACGGCAACGGTTTGGTCACGCGCTACGCGCACAATTCGGAACTGCTGGTGAACAAGGGCGATCTGGTCGTGCGCGGACAGGCGATTGCAACCGTCGGTTCGACGGGTCGGTCAACGGGACCGCATTTGCACTTTGAAGTTCGTTTGAACGGTGTGGCGCAGAACCCGGCACGCTTTTTAAAGACAGCGGGCGAATCCCCGGTTTTGTAATCGTCGGCATGGCGTAAAATAATGGGCGAGGGGTGAGCAATCTCACCCCTTCACTTTTTCAGGCATCAGAAATTTTCAAATAGTTTTCAATATGATCGCGATCGGCAATCTTCTTACCCGAATCTTCGGCAGCCGCAATGAAAGGCTGTTAAAACAATATCAAGGGACGGTGCGGCGCATCAACGCGCTGGAGCCGACGATGGCGGCGTTGTCCGACGACGAACTGCGTGACAAAACCGCGGTGTTCAAGGAGCGGGTGGCGAACGGCGAAAGTCTGGAGGCGTTGTTGCCGGAAGCGTTTGCGGTGGTGCGCGAAGCGGCCAAGCGGGTGCTCAACATGCGGCACTTCGATGTGCAGTTGATCGGCGGCATGGCGCTGCACAACGGCAAGATCGCTGAAATGCGTACCGGTGAAGGTAAAACGCTGGTGGCGACGTTGCCGGTGTACCTCAACGCGCTGACCGGCGAAGGTGTGCATGTGATCACCGTCAACGATTATCTGGCGCAACGTGACGCCGAGTGGATGGGGCGGATTTACAGATTCCTCGGCATGACCGTCGGCGTCAATCTGTCGCAGATGCCGCACGACAAAAAGCAGGAAGCCTACGCGGCCGATGTGACTTACGGAACCAACAACGAATACGGTTTCGATTATTTGCGCGACAACATGGAGATGAGCGCCAGCAGCCGCGTTCAACGCAAACTGAAGTTTGCAGTGGTTGACGAAGTGGACTCGATCCTGATCGACGAGGCGCGTACGCCGCTGATTATTTCCGGTCAGGCCGACGACAACATCGATATGTATTACCGGCTCGATGCCATCGCGCCGAAGATGACGCGCCAGCAGGAAGAAAAGGGGCCGGGCGATTATTGGGTCGATGAGAAAGGCCGTCAGGTGTCGTTGTCGGAAGAAGGGCACGAACACGCTGAAACCCTGCTCGCTGAAGCGGGATTGATTCCTGAAGGCAGCAGCCTGTACGACAGCGGTAACATTTCGCTGATGCACCACCTGTATGCTGCGCTGCGCGCGCACTCGCTGTTCCTCCGCGATCAGCACTACGTCGTTCAGAACGGCGAAGTGATCATCGTCGATGAATTTACAGGGCGATTGATGCCGGGTCGTCGCTGGTCGGAAGGTTTGCATCAGGCGGTGGAAGCCAAAGAGGGCGTGCAGATTCAACGTGAAAACCAGACGCTGGCGTCGATCACGTTCCAGAATTATTTCAGGATGTACGAAAAGTTGGCGGGGATGACCGGTACGGCCGACACCGAAGCCTTCGAGTTCCAGCAGATTTACGGACTGGAAACGGTGGTGATTCCGACACACATGCCGATGATTCGCAAAGACATGAACGATCTGGTGTTTCGGACGTTTCAGGAAAAAGTCGATGCGGTGCTTGCCGATATCAAAGATTGTTATTCGCGCGGTCAACCGGTGCTGGTAGGAACCACGTCGATTGAAAATTCGGAATTGCTGTCGAAATACCTCGAAAAAGAAAAACTGCCGCATCAGGTGTTGAACGCCAAACACCACGCGCGCGAAGCCGAAATCGTCGCGCAGGCCGGACGTGAAAAAGCGATCACCATTGCCACCAACATGGCGGGACGCGGAACCGACATCGTGTTGGGCGGCGCTTTCGAACCGCAAATTCTGAAAATCCGCGAAGACGAAAAACTGACTGACGCGCAAAAGGAAAAAGAAATCGAAGCGCTGCGCGGTGACTGGAAAGTGCGTCACGACAAAGTGACGTCGCTCGGCGGCTTGCACATCATCGGCACCGAACGTCATGAATCGCGGCGGATCGACAATCAGTTGCGCGGTCGTTCCGGTCGTCAGGGCGATCCGGGGTCGTCACGTTTTTACCTGTCGCTTGAAGATCCGTTGTTGCGCATTTTCGGCGGCGAGCGGCTCGGCAACATCATGCAGCGGATGAAGATGCCGGCGGGTGAACCGATCGAGCATCCGATCATCAACCGTTCGATCGAAAAGGCGCAGCACCGCGTTGAAGTGCGCAACTTCGATATCCGCAAACAGTTGCTCGAATTCGACGACGTTGCCAATGATCAGCGTCGGGTGATTTACCATCAGCGTAACGAATTGCTGGAAGCGGAAGACATCTCCGACACCATCGAAAGCATGGTTCGTGATGAGGTCGGTGCGTTGATGCAGCGTTACATTCCGCTGGAGTCGGTGGAAGAACATTGGGACGTGCCCGGGCTGGAAGCGGCGCTGGTATCCGAATACCAGTTGCGGGTTGATGTCGCCGGTTGGCTCAAGGAAAAGACCGAGCACGGCGAGGAAGAATTGCGCGATCATCTGGTCGAACGGGCGTTGCAACAATGGGCGTCGCACGCCGAAGCTGTGGGCGCGCCGGTGATGCGGCAATTCGAGGGCAGCCTCATGTTGTCGATGATCGATCAGCACTGGCGCGAACATCTGGCGTCGCTCGATCATCTTCGTCAAGGAATCGGTTTGCGCGGTTATGCGCAGAAGAACCCGAAACAGGAATACAAGCGCGAAGCGTTTACGCTGTTTTCGTCAATGCTCGATCGGATCAAGCACGACGTGGTGCGAATCCTGTTGACGGTGCAGGTTCGTTCGCCGCAGGACGTTGAAAAAGTCGAAGAGCAGAAGCCGCATGTATCGAATGTGCGTTATCAGCACGCCGATTACGACGAAGCGTTGGCGGCGGAGCCCGAGGGTCCGGCGATTCCGTTTGTGCGTTCCGGCGAAAAAGTGGGGCGCAACGATCCTTGCCCCTGCGGTTCCGGGAAAAAGTACAAGCAGTGCCACGGCAGGTTGTGATCAGGGGTCAGAGGTCAGGTATCAGAAAGCCCCCCTTTTCAAAGAGCCTGTCCCCGAAGTGATTTTGATCGGGGAGGGTGGCCGCCGAAGGCGGACGGGGGGGGGGCTTACGCGGAGCCGCGTATCAAGAATCAGAGCTGAGGTTTGCTGTTCTCTGGTAGATATGTTCACTCAGCTTATCTTTCTTTGCGCTCTATGCGTTCTTTGCTGTTACATTTTTTCTTTTAATAAGGAAGTCTCATGCCGGTCTGTTATATGCCTTCCACCGTTAACGATTTGTTTCCTGTCCCCGGTGTTCGCTTGGGCGCTGTCGCGGCACAGATCAAGAAATGGCAACGGAACGATGTGCTGGTGATCGAATGTGCGCCGGGAACGACGGCGGCGGCGGTGTTCACGCAGAACCGGTTTTGCGCGGCGCCGGTGTTGCTCGATCGTGAACATCTGGTCTGGCAGCATCAACACGGCAAATCGTTGCGGGCGGTTGTCGTCAACGCCGGTAACGCCAACGCCGGAACCGGCGCTTCGGGATTGGATGATGCGCGTCGCACATGCTGCGAGGCGGCGGCGTTGCTGGGCTGCGCACCGGAAGAAGTGATGGTGTGCTCGACCGGCGTGATCATGGAGCCGTTGCCGATTGACAGATTGTTGGCGGGTTTGCCGGAAGCGTTGCGCCGTTGCCGCGAGGAAAGCGGCGCCGGTGCGGAAGCCTGGTTGATGGCAGCGCAAGCGATCATGACCACCGACACGGTTCACAAAGCAGCGTCGGCGCAAGTGATGATCGACGGTGTGTCGATCACCGTCACCGGCATCGCCAAAGGGGCAGGGATGATTCACCCGAACATGGCGACGATGTTGGGATTCATCGCGACCGACATGCCGATAGCGGCGTCGGTGTGGCAACCGTTGTTGCGCGAAGTGGCCGATGTGTCATTTAACGCAGTGACCATTGATGGCGACACATCGACGAACGACACATTGATCGGCATGGCGACGGGGCAAGCAAAAATTTCACCGTTGACGCAGAGCGACGATCCGCGCTTGCCGGTGTTCAGGAAAGCATTGTGCGACGTGGCCGTGCATCTGGCGCAAGCCATCGCGCGCGACGGCGAGGGCGCGACCAAATTCATCACGATTCAGGTGGAAGGCGGGCGCGATGTTGAAGAATGCCGCCAGGTGGCGCTGAAAGTGGCGCATTCGCCGCTGGTGAAAACGGCATTCTTTGCGTCAGACCCCAACCTGGGGCGCATCGTTTGCGCGATCGGCAACGCAGCGCCGCCGGAACTCGATGTGTCGAAAGTTCGCTTGTGGCTCGACGACGTGGCCGTGATCGTTGATGGCGGACGGGCGGCAAGTTATACGGAAGAAGCGGGACAGCGGGTGATGAACCAGGCGGAGATCACGGTGCGGATCGATCTGGGGATGAAGGGCAATGCCGCAGCAACGGTGTGGACCTGTGATTTGTCGCACGATTATGTGTCGATCAACGCGGATTACCGGAGCTGAGAAACAAACATAAACCACGAAAAACACGAAGGTCACGAAAAAGGTAGAACCGTTTTTTCTATGCGTTCTTTGTGGTTGAAATAGCCAGCAACGAGGAACGCGAAATCGACAGCGCCAAAGAAACGAAGGCGTGATGCTAAAACATTTTCGTGTTTTTTGTGTTTTTCGTGGTTAAAAAAACATTTCAACGATGAATGCGAAATCGACAACGCCAGAGACACGCTGGTTAACATTTCTTGAGCGTGCGGAGACCGCGTTAACCCGCGCCGAGTTGTTGTTGCCGGAAAATCCGGAACCGATCAACTGGCTGAAAACACCGGCGGCGCGTTGGGAGCGGCGGCACGGGGTGCGGAATGGTCGCGGCGCGTTGTACCCGGTCGCAACGCCGCACGCCGTATCGCTGGATCGTCTGGTGGGCATCGACGAACAAAAAGCGCGCATCGATCAAAACACAAAACAATTTGTTGCGGGGTATCCGGCCAACAATGTGCTGTTGACCGGCGCTCCCGGCACCGGCAAGTCGTCGCTGGTCAAAGCGATGTTGAGCCGTTACGGAAAGCGCGGTTTGCGGTTGATCGAAGTCGACAAGAGTGATCTGTTCGACTTGCCGAAAATCCTCGAAAGCCTGCAAGGCGCGACGCAACGTTTTATTCTGTTCTGCGACGATTTGGCGTTCGACGTGCAGGAGGGCGGTTATCGTGAGTTGAAAGCGGTGCTCGACGGTTCGATCACGGCGCCGCCGGAGAATGTGCTGATTTACGCAACGTCGAACCGCCGCCATTTGATGCCGACTTTCTTCCACGAAAATTTTTCGCAGAACGACGGCAAAAGCGAAATTCGTCCGGATGAAGCAAAAGAAGAAAAAACGGCGCTGGGCGAGCGCTTCGGTTTGTGGATATCGTTTTATCCGTTCAGCGAGGACGATTATCTCGCGGCGGTCGCTGGCTGGTTGGCGCATCACAAAATAGCGCCGCCGAAAACAGCGGTTGCCCGCGAAGCCTTACGCCTGGAAGCGTTGCAATGGGCGCGTTTGCGCGGTTCGGTCAGCGGGCGGACAGCATGGCAGTTTGCGCGCCACTACGCGGGCTATAAAGCGCTTCAATCATGAAGTTTGTGCAGGCGGCGGCGGCGGTATTGACGCGATCAGGCAACGAATTTTTGTTGGCGCAACGACCGCCGGGGAAAGTGTACGCCGATTATTGGGAATTTCCCGGCGGAAAAATCGAAGCGGGAGAAACGGGAGAAGCAGCGCTGATCCGTGAGTTGGAAGAAGAACTGGGGATTGTTGTTGAGCAAGCGGCGCCCTGGCAAATCGTTCACTTCACCTATCCGCACGCCGAGGTCGAACTGCATTTTTTTCATGTGACGGCATGGCGCGGCGAACCTTATGGCCGCGAAGGGCAAAACATCGGTTGGCAGACGCTGGAAACCTGTCGGAATCTGTTGCTGCTCCCAGCCAATCATGGGGTATTGAAAGCGTTGCCGGCGTTGTTGAAAGGCGGGGCCTAGAGCGTTTTTGATCTAATCGAAGGCTTGTGCATAAATTCCATTACGGCGTATGCGAGAGCGACGGCGTGCGCGGTTTTCCTTCCCCTTGAAGCCGCCGAGCATCGGAGGGCAGCGCAGAAACAGGGCGAGAGATGTTCGAGCGATCCTCTTATTTTTTCAGGATCGCGGGTTCTCGAGCCCCTGCGCTGTCCGAGAAGCGCAGGGCACCCGCGAAGCGGGCGGCGGAATGGGGACGGTTTCTTTGGTGACTTTCTTGTCCGCACAAGAAAGTCACTCGCCCGCCGGGCGAGTCCGGCGCGGTAGAGTAATCAACGAATGTGTGGCGTGGAGAGAATCCTCGCTCGAACTAAAAACACTTCAATGAGGCCGCGATGCGCCGGAGGAAAACGCCGCCAGCGCATCCTCTATCTCCGAAACGTCGGCGGTTTCAACACCGGCAACCCGGTAAGATTCATTGGCCCAGGCGCCGAGATCAAGCAGTTTGCAACGTTCCGAGCAAAACGGTTTCCAGTGCGACGCCGATGTCCAAACCACGGTTGCGCCGCATTGCGGGCAGGCAACCGTTGTGGTTGGGGCGGCTGTTGTGGCTGTTTTCTTCATAGCGAACAAAGCGTCAGATCGAAACTGATGTCGTAATCGCAAACGCTGCCGCGCGTCATCTCCTCGGCGGTTAAAAAGCGGATATTGAGCGCATATTTGTTGGCGCTGATCTCGGGAACGCAAGCGACACCGTCTGCGATCGACAGCCGCAACAACTGTGCTGCCCGTGTGTTGGCCTGCATCATCTGAAAGACACCATGCTGCGCCGTACACGCCGTGGTCTGACCGCTTTCGCGCAGGATGCGCAAAATGATGGAGATGCCGTTGCGGATCGGTTCGAGCGGCGCCAGCCATTGCTGGAGATCGTTTTGCCGACGGGCAGGCGGCTGGTGCAGCCAGAAGTGAAACGCCGGCAGATCAAACCCGCAGGCGCCGCCGGGTAACGAAGTGCGTTGTTTGATGGTCATCAGCCATTCGTTTTCACGCAGGTGCATCCCGACTTTGCCGGTGAACGCAAAAATTTTTGCAATCACACGATCAATGTCGTCGAGCAAATTGTCCAGCAGTTCCTGATCGATACTCTGGTGGTGTCGCAACGCGCTCAACACCAGTTTTTGACGCTCAAGTTCTTGTAACAAGTCGGACTTGAGATCGGCGCGCGCCGCGACTTCAAGGATCTCGAACAACGCCAGCAACGCTGCGTGATGGTCGAGAAAGGTCTCTCGCGCTGCGAAAAAACGCACCCGCGCGAAAAGATCCTCGAGCCGCATGAGAGTGCGTACCCGTTCGTTGAGGGGATGTTCGTAAAAGACAGACACCCAGAATCCATAATGGCCGAAGGGGGAAACCCCGCCATTGTGCCGCAATTTCGCCGATTTATTAAGCCTTTTGAAAAAAGGGTCGGGAAATCAGACCATTCGGGTATCCGCCAGCGTTCGGTAGAAACGATCCAGGCGCGCCACCTGGGCGGTCAGGTGTTCCGGCGATCCGCTGTTGTCGAGGATGTCATCGGCGAGCGCCAGGCGCTGGTCGCGGGAGCATTGTGTCGCCATGATGGCGCGAACTTCGTCCTCGTTCAGGCCGCGTGAGGCGGCGATTCGGGCGATTTGTTGCGCTTCAGGGCAATCGACGACCAGAACACGATCCGCTCGCTCACGCAATCCGGGTTTTTCAAGAAGCAGGGGCACGATCCACAAGCCATACGGCCCGCGCCACTGGGCGACCCGGCGGACGGTTTCTTCGCCGACGCGGGGATGGACAATGGCTTCGAGTCGGGTGCGTATCTTCGGATCGGCGAACACCTGCCGACGGATAAAGGCGCGATCCAGGGTGCCATCGGCCTGGATGGCGGTATCACCGAACAGCGCGACGATCTTCGGGTAGGCGCTGCCATCAGGCGCGCTGACGGCGCGCGCCAGATCGTCGGCATCGACCGTTTCGATACCCAGCGCCGCAAACGCCTTCGCGGCGGTCGATTTGCCGCAGCCGATACCGCCGGTGACGCCGATGATCAAGGGCATGGGGTTTTCAGGCTCAGTAGGGCAGTTGCAGCCAATGGATGATGGTCGGCCCGAAAAAAAGCGCAATGGCGCCGGCGATCGCCAGGAAGGGGCCGAACGGCATCGGGATGCGGTGGTCGCGGCCACGGAACAGGATCAGCCCCAGCCCTACCAAAGCGCCCACCAGCGAAGACAGCAGAATGATCGGCACCAGCACAGGCCAGCCGAGCCAGGCGCCGAGGGCGGCCAGCAGTTTGAAATCGCCGTAACCCATACCTTCTTTACGACACAGCAACTTGAACGCCCAGTACACCAGCCACAACGACAGGTAGCCGACCATCGCGCCGATCACGGCATGGGGCAGCGTCGTGAACACGCCGAAAAGGTTGACGAGCAGCCCACCCCACAGGAGAGGTAAGGTCAAATCGTCAGGCAATAATTGTGTATCAATGTCGATGAAGGTCAGCGCCAGCAGCGTCCACAACAGAACGCAGGCCGCCAGCGCCTGCCAGGACGGGCCGAAAAACCAGAAAGCCAGTCCGGCCAGCAAACCGCCCAGCAATTCAACCAGCGGATAACGAACCGAAATGCGCGCGCCGCACTGCGAACACTTGCCGCGTAAAAAGAGCCAGGATACGACCGGAATGTTTTCCCGTGCGGTGATCCGGTGTTGACACATTGGGCAAGTCGAGCGCGGAACGACGAGGTTGTAGGGGGCGGTGGGTTCTTCAGGGGGGGGCGTGTTGTCAGGCGTGACGATCTGGTGCTGGCATGCCGGGCAAACTTGGCACGGAGCAGAGAGATTATCGAGTGCAGCGATTTCTTCGGGGGGGGGCTCGCCGCTGTCAGGCATGGTGATTTGATGCTGGCATACTGGGCAAACCAAGCTCGGGATAGCAAGGTTATCGGAAGCGGTGGTCTCTTCAGAGGATGCTTCGTTGCGCAATTCATTGCATTGTTGTTCCCAATCCCGTTGCATCATTCTTGGCAGACGATGAATCACGACGTTCAGAAAACTGCCGACGCAAAGACCGACAACGACAGCGGTGATTGAAGCGCTTACGGGGTTATCCAGCAAGAACCAAGCGGAGAAATCAGGAGGCGGAAGAAAAGGCACAGTGCGAAATTAACAGGATGAATTGAAACGGTAAAAAAACCGAGGCACGGGAGTGCCTCGGTTGGGAGCCTTTGTAAAGGAATCAGACAACATTGCCCATCTGGAAAATCGGAAGGTAGATGGCAACTACAATACCTCCGATCACAACCCCCAAGAAAACGATGATAAGGGGTTCAAGCATCGCCGACAGGGCGGCAACGGCCTCATCGACCTCACGGTCGTAGAAGTCGGCGATCTTGGTCAGCATGCTGTCGAGTGCGCCGGATTCCTCACCGATCTGGGTCATTTGCAGCACCATCGGCGGGAACAGGTTGGCATTGATCATCGCGTGGGTCAACGAGGTGCCGGTGCTGACATCGGTTTTGATTTTTTTGGTCGCTTCGGCATAGACGCCGTTTCCGGACGCGCCGCCGACGCTGTCGAGCGCTTCGACCAACGGGACGCCGGCCGAAAACATCGTTGACAAGGTTCGCGTCCAGCGGGCGATCGCCGCTTTTTCGAGCATCGGCCCGATCACCGGCGCGCGCAATGAGGTTCGGTCGACCAGCATCCGGAAAGCGGCGGAGCGTTTGTGAAAGGCGCGGGTGCCAAGGACGATGGCGATGATCGCGAATAAAATGAATGCGCCGCTACTGACGACAAAATTGGACAGGTTGACGACAACCTGGGTCAGCAGGGGCAACGATGCACCCATCTCCTTGAACATTTCGTCGAAGACGGGTATAACTTTGTACATGATGAGCCCCACCACCCCCATGGCGACGACGACGACCACGATCGGATACGTCAATGCCGATTTGATTTTGCCTTTCAACGCCAGCGATTTTTCCTGATAGGTGGCGAGGCGCTCCAGCACGTTATCGAGAATCCCGGCGGTTTCGCCGGCTTCGACCAGGTTGCAAAACAGCGGGTTGAAATAAAGGGGGTGCGCGCGGAACGCCTGCGCCATGCTGGAGCCGGCTTCGATTTTGCCCTTGATGTCAAACAACAATCTTGAAAAACGCGGATTGGCATGACCGCGGCCGACGATGTCGAACGATTGCAGAAGCGGCACGCCGGATTTCAACATAGTTGCAAGCTGGCGGGTGAAAAATGTCAGGTCTTTTTCTTTGATCTTGCTGCCGCCCTGGAAGGTCTTTTTGCTGATTTTTTTGACCTTGATCCCTTGCCGACGCAACGACGTCGTTGCAACGGCCTGGGACGCTGCCCGGAGCTCTCCGCGGGCTTGTCGCCCGTTTTTATCGGTGCCTTCCCAGGCAAAAAGGGATTCTTTGACTTTGATGTCTTTGGTAGCAGCGGGGGTAGCGACAGCCATAGTAAACCTCGTTAAACGGAATTATTCGTTGGTGATGGCTTCGACCTCTTCAAGCGAGGTGACGCCGGCTTTGACTTTGACAAGCCCCGATTGGCGAAGGTTGTTGATGCCTTCACGTTGCGCCTGCGCAGCGATATCGAGCGCGGTGCCGTGGTTCATGATGATTTCGCGCAACGCGTCACTGATCGGCATGACCTCAAAAATCCCGACGCGCCCCTTGTAGCCGGTCTTTTTGCAGTGCGCGCAGCCGATCGGCCCGTAAGGCCGCCAACTGCCGTCGAGGTCGCTTTCCTTGAACCCTGCGGTCAGCAAAACATCTTTCGGCAGATTAACGGGTTGTTTGCATTGCGGGCACAACTTGCGACCGAGGCGTTGTGCCGTGATCAGGATCACCGAAGAAGCGATGTTGAACGCCGGGACGCCCATGTTGGCGAGCCGGGTCAGCGTCGTTGGCGCATCGTTGGTGTGCAGTGTCGATAAAACCAGGTGACCGGTTTGTGCCGCCTTGACGGCGATGTCGGCGGTTTCGAGGTCGCGGATCTCGCCGACCATCACGACGTCCGGATCCTGGCGCAGAAACGAGCGCAATGCCGTCGCGAACATCAGGCCGGCTTTTTCGTTGACGTTGACCTGATTGATGCCCGGCAACTGGATTTCCACCGGGTCTTCGACGGTCGAAATGTTGATGTCCGGCTGGTTCAGGATGTTGAGGCAGGAATAGAGCGAGACGGTCTTGCCGCTGCCGGTGGGGCCGGTGACGAGAACCATTCCATAAGGCCGGTTGACCGCGTACAGAAGCGCTGCTTTTTGCTCGGGCTCGTAACCGAGGACGTCAACATTCAGGTTGGCGCTGGATGAATCGAGGATCCGCATCACGATTTTTTCGCCGTGCAGGGTCGGCAGCGACGACACCCGAAAGTCGATCGCCTTGTTATTGATCAGTACCAGCTTCATCCGACCGTCCTGGGGAACTCGCTTCTCGGAAATGTCGAGACGGGAAATCACCTTGATCCGGGTGGCGATCGGCTCCCGCAGATTCATCGGCGGCTGAGCCACTTCCTGTAGAACGCCGTCGAGCCGGTAACGGATCCGGAAAAATTTTTCATACGGCTCGAAGTGGATATCGGAAGCGCCGGTCTGGATCGCATCGAGCAGGATTTTTTGCAGGTAGCGGACAACCGGCGAATTCTCGACCTCGGCATTGGCTTCTTCGCTGACGGCGACTGCCAATCCGAGGCTTTCCAGATTGGCCAGATCGGCTTCGGCCGTGGCGAGGTCGGCGGTCATCTCCTTGACCGTCGTGTCGCTTTCTTCGGTGCGGTAGCGCAACACCTGGGCGAGTTTGTCGTCCTCGACCAACACCGGTTCGACCTGCAGGTTGGTTTTGAAGCGGATCTCGTCAAGCGCCTTCAGGTTCGTGGGGTCGGAAACGGCGACGAACAAGCGCTTGCCGCGCATGTGCAACGGCAAGATACGGTGCGCGTTGGCCTGCTTGACATCGAAATATTCTCTGGCGAGGGCGTTGGGGTCGATGGCGGCGAGGTCGAACAGCGGAACGCCGAATTTCTCGGCGGCGAAGAGCCCCAGTTCGTTTGCCGTCATCTTCCGGGACATCAGAAACTGCTCGACGAAGGCAATACCCGTCGTCTTGGCCTGGCTGGCCATCGTTTCCATTTCCATTTGTGTCAGCACTTTTTGCTGAACCAGCGCACGCGCCAGACCGCTGACAGAGAGGGAAGAAGCCGGAGTCGCCATGGATCGAGAAATCGTTTTCTATAAAAAAGTCGCCCGGTATCTGGTCGTTGGGCTATTGGTAAAGCTGTTTGAGGCCTCGGTCATGAAACAAAGCATGTTGCTACCATACCGCTACGATGATGCCTGCTCTTCCGGCGTTTGTAAAGACAAAGCGGCGTTTTTGTGAGGCGTTGCAGGGCTGGGTCGAAGTTTTACGACACGGATGGCGTGTTGTTTCGTTTGCAGAATCTCCACAAGGTATCCGGCGATCTCGCATCGGGCGCCGGCTTCGGGAATATCGCCCAAGTGTTCAACGATCAGCCCGCTCAATGTTTTCGGGCCGTCGAGAGGGAAATGGCAGCCCAGACGGCGGTTCAATGTTCGCAGAGCGGTGCCGGCGTCGATCACGATGCCGGATTCCGGAATGGCCGGAACGGCGGGTGAGGCTTCGTTCGATCCGGAACGAAACGAGGCCAAAACAGCAGCGATTTCGTGGGTCAGATCCTCAAGGGTGACCAGTCCCTGCAATTCGCCGTATTCATCGACGACGAAGCCCAGGCGTTGTCGGTCGGCCTGAAACTGCTGAACTTGTTTCAATAGTGGCGTTCCGGCCGGGATATAGTAGGCGGGGTGCAGCAGGGCGCGCAAAGCCTCGGCGTCGGGTGTTTGCACTGAGGTTTGCGTCGAGGCGTGCACTGAAAAAAGACGCAACGCATCGCGCAGATCGAGGACGCCGACGATTTGGTCCAGCGAATCTTCATAAACCGGCAAGCGCGAATAATGCCCGATAGCGATGCCCTGGCGCAGGCAGGTCGGCGCGTCCGCCAGGTTCAACGCCTGAATTTGCGGTCGCGGCGTCATCACGTCATCGACGCTGCCGTTGAGGAGCTCCTGGAGGTGGGGCGGCATTTCCGGAAGGGGGCAGGATGTTGTTTCCACAGGGGGTGAAAATGCCGCTTGGGCGGGTTTCTGGAAGAGCGGACGGCGATGACGGAGAAAAGCGAACGCAACGAAAAAACCGCCGATGAGGCCGCCGATTACGCCGATCAGAAACCATAAAAAAGTGGTCATCGTTGCATGGATGGAAAACCGCCGCGCTTGCTCCTGCGCGGCGAATCAGCGTTGCAGGAAGACTTCCAGCACCAGCTTGGTGCCGAGATAGGCAGACACCAGAAAGAGCGCTCCCGCCAGAATCAGGTAGAGCGCCTTGCGGCCGCGCCAGCCGAAGCGCCAGCGACCGACCAGCAAAGTCCCGAAAATGAACCAGGCCAGAATCGAAAAACCGCTTTTGTGCGTCAATTCAAACGGGGTGCCGAAAACCTGTTCGGAGAAAAACGATCCGCTGATCACCGTCAGCGTCAACAGGACGAAACCCAGCAGAATCAGTTTGAACAGATAGCGTTCCAGCGTCAGCAGCGGCGGCGTGCGCTGCGCGGTGACGCCCGCATGCAGCTTTTTCTCCAGTTCGACCATCAGCAGCGCCTGAACGGCGGCGACGAAGAGCAGCGAGTAGGCGGACAATGCTATTGTAATGTGCAGCGCCGCCCAGGATTCCGTCGCGTACAGAAAGCGGTGGGCGCTGGTGAACAGCACCGGCATCAGCGCGGCAAGGGCGGCCCCGCCCATGATGACGCTGGCAAACCCCGGCAGCGCCCGCATCAGCCCGAAGGCCCAAGCCACCAGCACGCACAGGAACGCCACCAGCGAAACCGCGTTGCCCAGCGAAATGTCAATGCCATCGGGGGCGGCGATCGCGCGGGTGACGGCGCATGCGTGCAACGCCAGCACGAACAACGTGAAGCCCCAGACGTATTTCGGTACGGCGTCCGCCGCCGATGGCGAGCGGGGCATCCGCCAGTGCGCGATGGCGCCCAGCGCGTAGAGGGCGGCGACCAGAAGGTGGAAAAACGGAAGCGGTATAATCATAAGTCGATTATTCTAACCCAGATTGTCTGGTCGTTTGGTTTATAGTGAACGCACAAAAGCTTACGCAGCTCACGGCATAGACAGAAACCCCAAGAAACCCCCAGGAAACCCATGCTTGATAATTTAACCCAACGCTTGTCGCGCGTCGTCAAAACCCTCAGAGGCGAGGCGCGGCTGACCGAAACCAACATTCAGGAAGCCTTGCGCGAAGTGCGGCTGGCGCTGCTGGAAGCGGATGTCGCCTTACCGGCGGTGCGCGAATTCATCCAGCGGGTGCGCGAGCGGGCGGTCGGCGAAGAAGTCGTCGGCTCGTTGACGCCGGGGCAGGCGCTAGTCGGTGTGGTGCATCGCGAGATGGCGGCATTGATGGGCGCCGAAGCGTCGGCGCTCAATCTGGCGGTGGCGCCGCCGGCAGTGATTCTGATGGCGGGCTTGCAGGGCGTCGGCAAGACCACCAGCGTTGCCAAACTGGCGCTTTTGCTGAAACAAACGCAGAAGAAAAAAGTGCTGGTGGTCTCGGCGGACGTTTACCGACCGGCGGCCATCGACCAACTGAAAACCCTGGCGACGCAGGTGGGCGTGGATTGCTTTCCCTCGTCGCTCGAGCAGAAGCCGGTGGACATCGCGCGCGCGGCGATCGAATGGGCGCGCAAGCACCATCACGAAGTGGTGATCGTCGATACCGCCGGTCGCTTGTCGATCGACGAAGCGATGATGAAAGAAATCGCCGAGTTGCATGCGGCAGTGACGCCGGTGGAAACCCTGTTTGTTGTTGACGCGATGCAGGGGCAGGACGCGGTGAACACCGCGGCGGCGTTCCGTGAAGCGGTGCCGTTGACCGGCGTGGTGCTGACCAAGCTCGATGGTGATGCGCGCGGCGGCGCGGCGTTGTCGGTGCGCTGGGTCACCGGCGCGCCGATCAAATTCGCCGGCGTTTCGGAAAAACCGGATGGGCTGGAAGTTTTTCACCCCGAGCGGATGGCGTCGCGAATCCTCGGAATGGGCGATGTGCTGTCGCTGATCGAAGAAGCGCAGCGCACGGTCGATATCGAAAAAGCGCAGACACTCGCCAAAAAACTGAAAACCGGCAAAGGTTTCGATCTGGAAGATTTCAGGACGCAGATCAGCCAGATGCGCAACATGGGCGGCATGCAAAGCCTGCTCGAAAAACTGCCTGCGGAACTCGCGCAAGCGGCGCAGAGCGCGCCGTTGCAGGAAAAGAAAGTGGCGCGAATGGAGGGCATCATTCACTCGATGACGCTTGTCGAGCGCCGCAAACCGGAGATCATCAAAGCATCGCGCAAGCGGCGGATTGCCGCAGGCGCCGGCGTGCCGGTGCAGGAAGTCAACCAACTGTTGAAGCAGTTTGAACAGACGCAGAAAGTGATGAAAGTGATGGCGAAAGGCGGCCTGAACAAAATGATGCGCGGCATGCGCGGCATGCTGCCGGGAATGCGTTAGGAGAACGTGATGGTGAAAAAGCAAGCAACGCAAAAACCCGCGCAACAACCGGCGGACGCTGAAACGGAAACGCCGGACATCACCGACGTTCCTCCGTTGTCGTTGATGGATTTGAAAGGCTCCTTTCTGCTGGCGATGCCGGCGCTGGGTGACGAGGGGCCGTTTTCACACGCACTGATTTATATTTGCGAACACAACGCCGATGGCACCCTGGGAATCGTCGTCAATCGACAGACCAACCTCTCCGTCGCGCAGTTGTTTGACGGCGCCGGAATGTCCTTGTTCGACAAACATTGGCACGGCGTGCCGGTGTATTGGGGCGGGCCGGTGTGCGGTGATCGCGGCTTCATCCTGCACAGGCCGGTCGGCGGCTGGCAATCGACACTGGAAGTCAGCGAAGAAATCGGGATGACGACCTCGCGCGACGTGCTGGAAGCGATGGGACGCGGCGAAGGGCCGGACGAAGTGCTGGTGTCGCTCGGCTACGCGGGCTGGTCGGCGGGGCAACTGGAGCAGGAATTGGCGCAGAATGCCTGGCTGACGATTCCCGGAGAAAATGCAGAAAAATTGCTCTTTCAATGCGCGTCCGAAGCGCGAATCCATGAAGCGATGCGGCGGCTGGGCGTCGATCCGCTGCATTTCTCCGGTGACGCCGGACATGCCTGAAAGATCATCCGCGCCGAACACGCCATCGACACTGCTGGCGTTCGATTTCGGCCACAAACGCATCGGCGTGGCGATCGGCAATACGCTGACGCAAACCGCGCGACCGTTGACGACACTGCATGTCGAGCGTCGTGAAGCGCGGGAGACCGCGCTTCGTGCGTTGATGGCCGAATGGCAGCCGCAGAAGTTGGTCGTTGGATTGCCCGTGCATGTGGATGGCGCGGAACATGAGATGACGCAACGCGCCCGGAAATTCGCGCGTTGGCTGGAAGAGACGTTCCGCGTGTCGGTGGCGCTGGTGGACGAGCGCCTGACCACGCGGGCAGCGCAAAGCCTGCTCGAAGAAAGCGGGCAATATGGCGAAAAAGCACGGGCCGTGCGCGACGCGGTCGCGGCGCAAGTGATTCTTCAAGCGTATTTTGACGAGGGCGAAAGCGAATGACGGCTCCGAACGCAATGCGTTTTTTTGAAACACTGGTGACGCGCATGGAAAGCGCCCTGGCGATTGACGCATGGCTGCTGGGACTTGGCGACGAGGGCGCGTTGCTCGCCGAACGACTGGCGGCGCGGCTACCGGGACGGAACAATGTCGCAGCGCTGGAATTGGAAGCGCTGGCGCAAGGCGTGTTGCGAACAACTCCCGAAGCGGCGTTCTCCGCGATGATTTCTGAAAAAGCAACAATCGTTCTGGTCGATGCCGTACTATGGCGCGGTGAAACCGTCGTGAAAGCGGTTTCATTGCTGCGGCAACACGGCGTTCGCGCGCCGATTGAACTGGCGGTGCTGGCCAATCGCGGCGGCTATCTTGTACCGGTCGCGCCGACCTACTGCGGCGGCGACATCATCGTCGCAGAAGAGATGGTGTTGCGGTTGGTGGTAGATGGAGATATTTTGCAATTTGAAGCGTAGAGGTGTAGGTTGGAGTGAGCGAAGCGAACTCCAACAATGTTTTTTCGTTATAAACAATCGTTGGGGTTCGCTGCGCTCACCCCAACCTATGCGGGCTACCGCGCTAACGTTACAGGCGCTCGGAAAGACAGTATGGAAATGGGTCTGCTCATTTTGATTCTAATCGCGATCGCGGAATTATTCCTCGCTGGTGCGTTCATTCGGTTCTATTTCACCGTTGGCATTCCGATCTTTCGGTACCGTGTTCCTTGTAGCTTCGTTGCAAACAGTCTTCCTTCTACCGAGCGACTGGAGCAAACGACGAGCGGTGGTGCGTTTACCGCTATCGCGTTTCGCCAGCTTGATGACTCGCGCTATGCTTTTCGCGAACGCGCGATCAGCGGATTCTTTAAGCTGTACTACACTGCAATCATGCATGGCTTGCTTGAGTTCGATCGCGAGAATAGGCAGGTGCATGTTACGGGTTTCGTCAATTGGTTTCCCGTTGCATTCGTTGCTCTGTTCGTATTCATCGTTCCTGAGTCCAGCGCGGGCACTTTTCTCGTCTTTCTGGTTGGTATTCTCGTATTGATTTACGCAATACAGGCGCGAAGATTCCGAAAAATCGCTATTGCTGCGGCGACCGACTGGAGTGCGGCCAATGTGGATCTTCCGACAGCCAGCATTTCAACTTCAAAGCGCCTGCTCGAACCCGTTGAAACCGTTTGGAAAATTTTTATGTTCGCGGCAATTGGAATAGTGCTGGTGTCGATGGCGCTGGCGCTGATCGGTACGTTTACGAAAGAGTGGACATGTCGCGAGGAAACGGGTGATTGGAAGTGCGTAGGGGGGCAAGAGTGCTATGACGAAGCCTGGAGCCGCTTTGGTGCATACTGTCAAACCGTTAGTTGTGAGAGAGCGGGTCGAACCATCCGTTGTGAGAGAACGGATTGGCCGATGATACCGATCCAGCGAATGTTTGATTTTGTTTTTCCACGCCAGCCCGACGAGCCGACAGGTCGAGCGACGTTCAGGAGCGGGATAAGCCCGTAGAGAAAAAGCAACTGCTGTTTTAAGCTAGGATTGACAACAGTTACAAGTTAGACGACACTGATTCCCTCAGGATAGACATCTCCTATGGAAACTCCACTCAGCATGCAAGCCGAGCTTGGCAAATGGAACGGGGGCAAGGGCATCGACCTCGAGTCTTGGATCGGTTGCGAGGGTCGCTTCTCTCTCGCTGTCGGCTACGCAACTGTGTTCTGGCCAGAACTTGAAGAGATTGAAGGCTATATTCTCAGAAAAGGTGTCTCGGTTGACATCATTCGTGGCTTCGAAAGCTGTGAAGGAAGCTCCCGCCGGTCTGTTGAAGCGACCTTGAACCACATTCACTTGGTCGGTCTTCATTATCATGGCTGCCCCGATATCTCGCCCGACAAGTTAGTAGCGCTCGGGCAAGTCCTAAAGGAAATCTACGAGGCTAAGCTCAAATGGCAGTTTCCC
>Ga0209737_10000915_pt1 | contig 22359 bp, 19 predicted proteins | sample TergutCu122P3_FD_187284 | JGI IMG/M metagenome (GOLD analysis project Ga0209737, IMG submission 187284) | Cubitermes ugandensis P3 segment gut microbial communities from Kakamega Forest, Kenya - Cu122 P3 (SPAdes) (version 2) | ecosystem: Host-associated > Arthropoda: Insects > Digestive system...
GCATCTTTCTGCCCCGGCACAATAATCCGATACCCTTTCCGACGAAATTCCAAGCACTGTGAGACATCATAAAAGTCCCAGCCATCAAAAATGTCCTCACACCATGGGAGGTCATACTGGGTAATCATTAACAAGCCGTCGATGACTTCGACTTCATGGAGCCCTTCGTTTACGATATCAATGCCAACATTATCAACATCGACTTTTAACCTTTCCAAACGATAAAAATGACCAATCCTTATATCATCCCACATTACTCCGGTATAGTGTAACTTGGGAGCACCAACCATCCCTATCATACCTATCGTTTCGTCGGACTGAAATATATTTAAGATATCATAAAGAAAATTTTTGTTACGGATGAATGTATCCTGATGGAGATAGATTTTGTACTTGGCATCACTGGCATTCATTCCCTCATTGTAACCGGCTGCCATTGATTTTGCATCCGGAATAACCAAGGTATCAACTTCAAAACCTTCGGGGATATTTATAAGGCATAGATAGTTAAAGCATTCATTTAAATAATAATCATCATTGCTGCACATTATAAAAGCGAATTTTTGATTATTCATGTCTTATCCTTTATAACTTTCCGTTATTTCATTTATCCGTGCCAATATTTTATCACTGTTTTCTGTTTCCTGATCCAGGATAATCCGTAATGCGGTCTGGCTCAGGTTCATTTCTGACATTGTCTTAATTGCTTCAATGCAGTATTCAAGCGGGAAGTCATTTTCAAGTCTATAGAGGGCATGGCGGATGAGTTTGGCTTTATATAAGACCTCTTTTACACTGTGAACCCCGTTAAAGATATGCTGTTCGCCTTTTGCAACTTCTTCGACCCAGATAGTTTGATACCAAGAAGTGTAACGGATACCATCATCTTTTCTGTGTAGGACTTGCCATAACTGAGTTAGTAAAGCCATTGATTTAATTATTGAATCACGGTCACCGATGGCAAGGAAGGAGTCAAGCTCGTTATGGATACCGGCGATGTGTTTTTTCATTTCTTGTTCTCTCATATATGTCTATTCTACTCCTAGTGAGATTGCGGGTCAAGCCCGCAATGACGAAAATTAGTGCTCGTTGTGACGAAAATAGGGCTCGTTGTGACGAAAATAGCGCCCGTTGACGTTCATTCATATGCCTATAATGACGGATAGGGTCTGCCAGTGACGAACGAAGTTCGTATTGCATACCCTATCACGCTTTGCATTATGTTTATAATTATTATCCAAGTAAGGATAATACACCCTGATTTGCTTGGTTAGCTTGTGCCAACATCGCCTGTCCTGCTTGGGCGAGGATATTATTGTTGGCAAACTTAACCATTTCCAGCGCCATATCGGTATCACGGATTTGTGATTCGGCGGCGGTGGTATTTTCAACCACGTTTTTCAAGTTGGCTATCGTATGTTCTAAACGATTTTGGAGCGCACCGAGATTTGAACGTTGGGTCGAAATTTGTTCAATTGCGTGTTTAATGGTGGAAACGGTTGCCCTGATGCTTTCATAATAGTTTGTTGCTCCTGGACCGGTGGTAACTACATTAAGGACACCTTCTCTCTGTGTAACACCATTTACAGTCGTTATAATTGTAGAAACACCTATGGCTGAAGCTCCGGCGGAAATACTCGACCAGTTCATTTTTCCGATTGTGAGAGCTATTTGGTTCTGGGCATTCGCTTCGGAACCAACTTGCAATCTCTTACCGGGACTGAAACTTCCGTCAAGTAGTTTCTGTTCATTAAAGGTTGAGGTTTCGGCAACCCGGTCAATCTCGACGCGGAGAGCTTGCAATTCTGCCTGAATATAAGAACGGTCAATCGTTTGAAGGGTTTCGTTACCGGCTTTTATCGCCAGCTCGTTCATCCGTTGTAACATATCATGTACTTCGGCAATTGCCCCTTCTGCTGTTTGTACGCAGGAAATACCATCTTGGGCATTGGCAGTTGCTTGGGTCAGACCACGGATCTGACGTCTCATTTTTTCGGATATTGCTAGACCGGCGGCATCATCAGCGGCACGGTTGATTTTGTAACCGGATGACAACTTTTCGGTTGATTTTGCTTGTGAAGAAGTGGTGATTCCTAACATTCTATTGGCATTCATTGCCTGCATATTACTTTTAACTACCATCGATTTATCCTCCTTGAAGTAAAACTTCCGAATTAATTTAATTGGCTTTTTATTAAATTAATTTTTTTGGTGTGTTATAACTTACTTGGTTTGTTTTCGTTTAAATATTTACAGGTTTTTTTACTATTTTTAACAATCTTTACAGGTTTTCAGGTTTTTTACACAATCCTACAGTGGGGTCGTGTTTTCACGACCTAGTTTTTTTCTCCTATAAATCTCCTTATTATTTGAAAATGTGGTTGATTGTTCTTTAACCGGTTTGACAAGTAATCCTTTACTTGAATATTATATCGGAGCTAAAGCAAAAAACTTTAGCTTTCTTTACAAAATTTTTTGAACGCGAAAAGGAGACTGATTTTGTCAGCCTCCTTCCGCTCTTGGAGTAATCTCTCGATGAACCCATTACAACAGTAATGTTGTCACCAGTACATTTTTGATTATTATGCCAATAATGCAAGTACGCCTTGGTTAGCTTGGTTGGCTTGCGCCAACATCGCTTGTCCGGCTTGTGCCAGAATGTTGTTGTTTGAGAATTTGACCATTTCGCTTGCCATATCAGTATCACGGATAGCTGATTCGGCGGCAGTGGTATTTTCGACAACATTCTTAAGGTTGGCAACCGTGTGTTCTAACCGGTTTTGGACTGCACCGAGGTCAGAACGTTGGGTTGAGACATTTTGTAATGCCGTTTTGATGATGCTAATGCTTGAGTTAATCGTAGCATAATCGCTGGCTGTAACATTGATGGTCTGACTATTTGAAATATCAGCCCAGCTCATCCGACTTATCTGGATGTTGATTTGGTTGGTACTACCAACTTCTGCTCCGACCTGGATTCTCCTGCCAGTACCTGAGAATGCACCATTTAAAAGGTTCATTTCGTTAAAGGTAGTGGTATTGGCGACCCTGTCTACTTCTGTTACTAAAGCATTAATTTCTTTCTGGATGTAACTTTTGTCAACTGACTGCAGTGTCTCATTGCCGGCTTTGACTGCGAGTTCGTTCATGCGTTGAAGCATTGCATGGACTTCATTCAAAGCACCTTCGGCTGTTTGCAACGCCGATATACCATCCTGGGCATTGGCTGTTGCTTGGGTGAGACCACGGATTTGGCGTCTCATTTTTTCTGAGATTGCCAGTCCGGCGGCGTCGTCAGCAGCGCGGTTAATCTTGTAACCTGATGAAAGTTTCTCAGTTGATTTCGCCTGAGCTGCTGTGGTGATACTCAACATCCTGTTTGAGTTCATTGCGGTAAGATTGTTTTGTACTACCATATTTTATCCTCCTTGAAGTTTTGTCCCCATTTCCATATGGGGTTCCGGCCAAATCGGCCTTTGTAACTATATTTAAGGCTTTAAACCTGTAAGGTTTCTACCTCGTTACCAAAACTTAAAAATCGCCATGCCATCATAAAACAAAGTGATGGGCATGCCGATCGAATCGGAGTCTAATCATCTTACCTAGCTTGTTCGTACTTTAGTACGATTTGTACTGGTACCTGTTGCCGCATCCTTGCGATTTATTTAGTTAAAATAAGATTTCCTTATCTTATTTTTGGGGTTGGGTGACCAGCCAGACGACTAACCACCCATAATCTTACCTTGCTGTTTACAGCTTTTTTAATGCCCTTTATAATAAGGCTAGTACACCTTGGTTAGCCTGGTTGGCTTGGGCAAGCATTGCTTGACCGGCTTGGGCGAGAATGTTATTGTTCGAGAATTTTACCATTTCTGTTGCCATATCAGTATCACGGATAGCTGATTCAGCGGCAGTGGTGTTCTCTACTACATTCTTAAGGTTGGCAACGGTGTGCTCTAAGCGGTTCTGAACCGCACCCATGTCGGAACGCATTGTGGAGACTGATTGCAAAGCGGCTTTGATGACTGATACAGTGGTTCTGATTGTATCGTAGTCAGAGGTGTTTACATTGAGGGTTGAAGCACTTCCTGCAGCTACGTTAAATCCGGTAGAACCGGCAGTAATTGATGCCCAGTTCATATTTCCAATCGTTATCCTGATCTGGTTAGGGCTTTGGACTTCCGAACCGACTTGGATCCTCTTGCCGGGTGAAAAGCTTCCGTCAAGTAATTTCTGCTCATTAAAGGTTGTGGTATTGGAAACACGGTCAATTTCGACCCTTAAAGCAGTCAATTCAGATTGGATATACTGTTTATCAACTGATTGTAATGTTTCGTTACCGGCTTTGATTGCGAGTTCGTTCATACGTTGAAGCATTGAGTGAACTTCATTCAAAGCACCTTCTGCAGTCTGCAGACAGGAAATTCCGTCTTGAGCATTGGCTGTGGCTTGGGTAAGTCCTCGGATTTGACGTCTCATTTTTTCTGAGATCGCGAGACCGGCGGCATCGTCGGCGGCACGGTTAATCTTGTAACCGGATGAGAGTTTCTCAGTTGACTTTGCCTGGGTTGTTACGGTTGCACTAAGCATCCTGTTTGAATTCATTGCGGTAAGATTGTTTTTTACGACCATATTATATTCCTCCTTGAATATGTTTTGCCCGACCGACCTTGGTCGGGTTCCCGCATCCGTGCGGGTGTGTACTATTGTAATATATATATCGGACCTTTACGGAAATACTTTAGTGTTTTCCGTAATAAAATAAATAAAACCGGGCAAAGAATCAATCCGTTTAAATTCTCTACCTATGCAGACGGTTTGCACTTTTGGGGGCGAACGCCCCCAAAAGCAAAGTCCGTCTGACGCTATTCAGTTTACAACAATGCTAGTACGCCTTGGTTGGCTTGGTTGGCCTGTGCCAACATCGCCTGTCCGGCTTGGGCAAGAATGTTGTTATTCGAGAATCTTACCATTTCAAGTGCCATATCAGTATCACGGATTTGTGATTCAGCGGCAGTAGTATTCTCTACAACGTTCTTCAGGTTTGCTACAGTATGCTCTAATCTATTTTGGACAGCACCCATGTCTGATCTTTGGGTAGAAACTGCTTGTAATGCGGCTTTAATGACTGATACGGTGGCCCGAATATCATCATAGTTCGTGGTATCAACTCGAAGGGTAGATGCTCCCGCTCCTCCACCTGCCGACACCGGTACACCAAACGCTGATACAGAAGCGGCCGTAATCGATGCCCAATTCATTGTGACAATGGTAATCCGAATCTGGTTTGGAGTCTGGACTTCTGCCCCGACCTGAATCCTCTTTCCAATGGAGAATTCACCATTAAGCAATTTCTGCTCATTGAAAGTGGTTGTTTCAGCAACACGGTCAATTTCTACTCTTAAAGCAGTCAATTCTGACTGGATATATCGTTTATCTATTGACTGTAAGGTTTCATTGCCGGCTTTAATCGCAAGTTCGTTCATGCGTTGAAGCATTGCATGCACTTCGTTCAAAGCTCCTTCTGCAGTCTGCAGACAGGAAATTCCGTCTTGCGCATTGGCAGTTGCTTGGGTCAAGCCTCTTATTTGGCGTCTCATTTTTTCAGAGATTGCCAGCCCGGCGGCATCATCAGCGGCACGGTTAATTTTGTAACCGGAAGAAAGCTTCTCGGTTGATTTAGCCTGCGATACAACAGTTGCATTCAGCATCCTGTTAGAGTTCATAGCTGTAAGATTGTTTTTTACTACCATAATATATTCCTCCTTGAATATGTGTCCTGATTCACTGCCTGTCAGTGAATTAGGTTTTCATCGCATCCTTGCGACAATATTTGGTTTACAATTAGTATATCGGCATATCCGGGGCAAACTTTAGCTTGTTCCACAATTTTCCCAATTTAAAGAGGGCTTTAATAAGCCCTCTTAGCCAGGTTAGTTTGGAAATATATTTCTTACAGCTTTCTACTCAATTGGATTTTGCGTCTGTTGTTTAACTAGCAGGCATCAATCTCCATTTTCGAGCGAAGTTTTTACAGTAGTGCCAAGACACCTTGATTCGCTTGGTTCGCTTGGGCAAGCATTGCCTGACCTGCTTGAGCGAGAATGTTGTTATTCGAGAATTTGACCATCTCGGTTGCCATGTCGGTATCACGGATTTGTGATTCAGCGGCAGTGGTGTTTTCAACAACGTTCTTAAGGTTATTGACTGTGTGTTCAAGCCTGTTCTGGACGGCACCCATGTCGGAACGCATCGTTGATACTGTCTGCAGGGCCGCTTTGATGACTGATACGGTTGCTCTGATTTCATCATAGTTGCTGGTTGCAACATTGAGGGTTGAGGCATTAAACCCTGATACACCAAAGGCTGATGTGGAAGCTGCGGTTATTGATGCCCAGTTCATGTTGCCGATTGTGATTCTGATCTGGTTGGGGCTTTGTACTTCCGAGCCGACCTGGATTCTCTTACCAGGGGAGAAGCTGCCGTCAAGCAATTTCTGTTCATTAAAGGTGGTGGTTTGGGAAACACGGTCAATTTCAACTCTTAAAGCAGTTAATTCGGATTGAATATACTGTTTATCGACTGATTGTAATGTTTCATTACCGGCTTTGATGGCAAGTTCATTCATACGTTGAAGCATGGAGTGGACTTCGTTCAAAGCACCTTCTGCTGTCTGCAGACAGGAAATACCATCTTGGGCATTTGCTGTTGCTTGGGTAAGACCACGGATTTGGCGTCTCATTTTTTCTGAGATGGCGAGTCCGGCGGCATCATCGGCAGCACGGTTAATTTTGTAACCGGATGACAGTTTTTCAGTTGATTTTGCTTGGGTTGTTACAGTTGCACTAAGCATCCTGTTTGAATTCATAGCGGTGAGATTGTTTTTGACTACCATAATATATTCCTCCTTGAATATGTTCCCCCGGTCTTCTTGACCGGGTTTTGGGTCGCATCCTTGCGACGATATTTGGTTTTGTAATATCTATATCGGAATGATTTGGAAAAACTTTAGGGGTAAATTAAAAATTTTTAAATAATTTTGGATTGCGGGTCAAGCCCGCAATGACGCGCATTTATTTTGGGAAAAGCCCGCAATGACGCGCATTTATTTTGGAAATGCTCTTTATTTTTTTGTATCCATGAAACGGGGCTCAACTTCCTGGTTTGTCATCCGGTTCATAAAATCATAAGTTGATTTGGCGCGGATGCGTTCAGCCTGGATATCTTCACGGCTTTTTTTGAAAAATTTTTCCACCAAGGATTTGTTACGGGCTTCCTGAGCTTGAATTGAGACACTAAGGTCGGTTATATCGGATACCAGTACTTTTAAATCTTCGATATCGGCTTTGAAGTTTTCTTTTTGGGCAACAAGGCTTTCTTTTATCCGGTCATAAACGCTCTCGAAGCCTTGGTCGAGTTTGTTAAGCTCGTCAATTAACTCGGTTTTTTTATCAATCGTCGCTTCAAATTCATCAAAAGAAACCGGATTGGTTTTCAGGATGTTTTCCTGGACTTTATTCTCGTCTTCTATTTGGACCAAGATTCTTTTTTTCTTGGCGAGGCTGTCTTTTAAGATTTGCAGTTCGATCATTGGAACCTTCTTTCTATCGGCGGGGGCAAGCCCCCGCCCTACGATAACATCATTACGGGTGAATCCAACCTACGGCATCGTCATTGCGGGCTCCGACCCGCAATCTCAACGGGCCTGTTTCATAACTTCCTTCCAAGTATCGCGCATTGCCCTGAGATGATTGACTATTTCTTCCACAATCACCGGGTCTTTGTGGACATTGGCGTCAATAATGCGTTCTTGGAGATATGCGTAAACGCGGTCAAAGTCCTGGGCGACCGGATATTTCATATCAAGGGTCGCCCGGAAATTGTCAACAATCCGTTGGACTTTGACGATATTATTGTGGGCTTTGGGTATATCTTTGTGCTCAATTGCTTGGATGGCTATGTTTCCGAATTTGATAGCACCTTCATATAACATCAGTACCAGTTCCGCCGGTGAGGCAGTCAATATCTTCGAATTGTTATACTGTGCATATGCGTTCATCATTGCCATGTCTAAACTCCTATCTACGATTTCCCATCATTGACATTCCCAACAGTCCGGTTACGGCATTTTGACTGGACTGCATCTTGGCAAGGGCAACTTCCATCCGGGAAAACTGCCGGTAATATTTGTCTTCCATCGATGTCAGCCTTGCTTCCTGTCTGGCAATCGCGGCATTAAAGTTATCATACTCTCTTTTTAACTGCTTGTCATTATAAATCGTATTTACACTCTTAAAATCAGCGTTACGATCCAACAAGATTTTGTCCATTGCCCCATGCAGGTTCCGTGAAAGTCCGATAAAGAAATCCATAACTGTTTTCGGGTCGCTGGCAATCATTTCCTTTAAGCGGTTCGCTTTACCCGAGGTATGGGCACTGTCTTCATCCCCATCGATAAACAAGGCATTCTTTTCATTAAGTGGAGCTAGGAAAAAGTCAAGCGCGCCAATACCGAAGTGTGATAAGTGAAGTGTTTTGTCGCCAACTGCAACTCCACCCATCATTGCATTTTTCATGGCATTGGAGATGTTAAAGAGCGAGCTGTCACGACGGAGCAGGGAGTCTTTTATCCTTTTTTCCCATTCGTCTATTTCGCGGTCACTCATTGAATCCTTCTGCTCATCGGTCAGCGGACGGTAATCCCTTGCCGACGGAGCATTAAATAAGCGGTCCATTTCATTAATCAAAGCATTGTACTCTTTGATGAAGTCTTTAATCATATTGTAGATACCCTGGGTATCATCTTCGGTAGTGATGGTGATGATGTCATGTATACCGGTTGTCGGGTTAAGGGTAGTCTGATTGGCGGTGATAGTGAGCCCGTTAATCGTGAACACATTGGTATTGCTGGTGAATGTCGCACCATTTAAGACGATTTCCGCATCGTCGCCATCGATACGGGTCATACCCGCCGATGAAGCAGTGGACGTGGATGTGGCTCTTTTGGCGAACTCAATCTGGCTTCTGGTGAGGTCTTCGGCTTGGGTTTGATAACTACCATTTATTTTTGTATTCAATGTGCTGATTTCAGTATCAAAATTGGAGAGATTCGTATTAGCTTGAGTCCATGCATCTTTCATCGCTTGGGCTGTGGCTTTAATGTCATCATCAAGTGAGTTGATACTTAAATCATTTATTTTAGCCATAATCGAGGTTTCATCAGGAAAATCCCCTGCAACACCATGACCTCCATTAATTAACCAGTCTTTGTATTCATTTAATTTGTCTGCCATGGTTCCGGCAAAACTTGTACGGTTAGCTATGACAGCGTCCCTTGCAGTTATGTCAGCATTTCGTAAATTGGTGGCATGGGTAGCAACCAAATCATTCCAATCACCTAGTCGTGATGGCACTACATCGCCACTTGAATCTAAAATATCCTTCAACCACATATGAGTGGCATCGGTTGATGGTGCGTGTTCATAAACCCCCATTGCCTGTAAGGCATTGAGCCCATTACCGTTATTGGCGGTTATTTTGAAATCACCATCTTTACCCATCGTCTGGGAGCTGATAAAGAAACGCCCATTATTGGCATCAAAGTTCGCGTTTAATCCGGCGCTTCTTAACTGCTGGACGACGTGCTGAACTGTGCTGTTCCCATTTAAGCTGATATTCGTCGTTTTGTCACCCACCTCAACCTTAAAATTAATGTCTTCACCGGAATTAAAGGAACTACCCATTAGCTGAGACATGGTCGTATTGGTGGTCACTGATTTATCCAGTTGCGCTCCGGTCAGGTAACCGGTCTTGGCGAGTTTGTTTATTTGCAGGTTCTGGACACCGTTTACTGCCGTACCGCCGGTAACAACGCTTGCTTTATTGCTTGATACCTTACTGGTCTTCTGGGCATAAGCAGTGGAGAAACGCATTTTCCCAAGCGTTCCGTTAAAGAGTTTCAGCGCCCGGTTATTCAAATCCTGCCAAGCATCCATCTTCCACTTGGTCGAAGTCTGGTTTTGCTTTACGGTATCGACCTTTTTCCTTTGGCCGCGTACCAGCTCATGGATAATTCTTTCGGTATCTAATCCGGAATTCATTCCTGTTATTCTTATCATAATATGCTCCTATTCTTGTTATAACCCATGTGAGACATAGTTAACAGCGTTCATCAACCAGCAATCCGGCAAGCTCCCATACCTTTGAAATCATATCAAGGGTTTTTTCGGGTGGCAGCTCTTTAATCAGCTCACGGGTATCCTTATCAACGATTTTTATCGTGACACGGTTGGTCGATTCATGAAGACCAAAAACCGCTTCGGAATGAGCCATTTTTTTGTTCAGGTTTTCAACCGCTTTCTTGATTTGGTCTGGTGAAAGTTGCCCACTGTCCTGGTCTTTTGCACCGCGCTGGTCATTATTTTTGTCTTTATTTTCAACTTTGGCAACCGGTAATGTCGTATTATCGACAAATGAATTGGGATCGGATACCGAAACATTGGTTTTATCCGCCGCTGGCTCCGGGTTTGCCTGTCTTTGTATGGGTTGGGCTTTAACTGTCATGATGCTTCCAATTGGTTCCATTTTATCACCTCCATGTGAATTTTCCTAAATATCCTAACAATAAAAATTACTTCGAGTCTATACGTCTTATTGATTATATCGGAATATATGTAGAAAAACTTAGTGTTAAATGTAATATTTTTCATATTTTCAATAGGTACGAAAACAAAGCAAGGGATAGGGGAGCTTGCTTTGTTTTCTATATGTTAAAGTAAATATACTATCCGAATATCTTCTTAAGCGCTTCCATACCTTCGGCACTGGTTGCTTCTTCATTGGCTTTCTGGATATCGAGATATACTTCCTTGCGGTAAACCGGAATCTCTTTGGGAGCAGAAATGCCAATCTTTACCTGTTCGCCCCTGATGTCCAATATAGTTATTTCTATATTGTTGTTTATCATGATTGCTTCGTTCTTTTTGCGTGATAAAGCTAACATTTACTCACCCCCTTCACTTTTTGCCGCGTTCAGAATGTCATAAATAGGGAATTTTATCTCATATTGTTTATCTTCCAGAATAACCTGGCATGCTTTTCTGGTTGTCGCATTTATGACAATGGGACCTTTCAAATTTACTGACATTGTCGTGATATCTTTTGGAACAGTGAGGGTAACGAGCAGTAACATTTCACTTTCGGTAAAATGCCCAATCGGGTTAAAAATATCATCATCAATCACCGGATTATAATCAGGTTTGACTATCAGCGGATCCATCACCGGCATTGCAAAAGCTGGTTCCTGGATTGACTGGAGCCAATGGACATTACCGGTGCCCTGTTCATCATCGTGGACGAGTGCGAAATCATTGAGGTCCGGAAAACCAATGATTCCGGCCGGAAATTGAATGATTTTGTCATCATCAATTTCGATTTCGCCAAAGTTTTTTGTTGCGATTATCATTTTTGTTCCTCGCTTTCTTCTATATAAAATTCATAAGTGATGTCTGCATTATCTTTCCGGTTGCCATCAGCGCTGCATTGTATGACAGCTCAGTGCTGGTCAGCTTAATCGCGACTTCGGCAATATCAATATCTTCGTTTTCCGACCGGAGAACCTCAAAAGTCGTCTTCTGCGACAATAGGCGGTTGCTGATCAGGTCGAGACGGGCACTGCGGGTACCGGAGTCGGTGACGGCAACATTGATGTCATCCAAAGCCTTCTGCATAACGGTGATGGAATTTTCAAACATCTTGTGCACATTTTCACGGATAAAGTCGTATGCTTTCTGGGCGGCATCGAATTGTTTCTGAACCAACGTATACTCCGGCGTACCTTCGCTCAAACCCGAGAGTACTCCCCGCATATCCTCAACAATCCGCTGAATCTCCATCAGTTCCTTGACCGCTTTATCGAGGTCATCAACATTACGTTTCATGGTATGTTGGAAAACATCCTCGGCCAAAGTATTTATTCTGATCCGCTGATTATATCCTACATCATATTCAATGATTTGTCTATTGCCAACCCCCGTCAAATATTCCGGATTGTAATTAATTTCCACTTCCGATCCGTCGTCTTTTTTTTCAATGGAAATACAGGCAAAATAGTGTTCTGGACGTAAGTCACCTTCCTTCCAGTCATTTTTTTCGTATGTGACGCGGATTTCGGTTGTGGTAGAAGCAACTTCATTTTTCAAGTCATCAAATGCTTTTTTGGTAAAAAGCAATTCGCCTGTTTCAGGGACAAAAACCACGGCGGCAATAGGCGGGCTCACTGCATTCCACTCCATCAGTTTTTGATATGGGTCAGGATCCGGGTAGGTGGCATTTGCCGAAACCATTTGATAATCATTAAGAAAAGCGGCCGTCGTAAAATTAGTATATGTCGTAACCGGCGGACTTACAGAATTATCCGTTACCGCAAACTCGATTCTCGGCATAAAAATCGCTCCGCTGCTGACTTCATCATAAGCCAGCCGTAAACGCTTCAAATCCCCGTTTACAACATCCTGCTCAACAATATCGGCATGGGCCGGATCACCAAAGTTCCCCTTGCTCAGATTGGCGACATCTTTCATGTCGGTATAATTAATCGTATCCAACTTGGTAATATCAAACTGCTCGGTAATCCGATAACTAAGATCCAGTTTCTCCACATCCTTCGTAAAACTCAGCGGCGTATCAGTCCGGTAACCGGTAAAAATATAACGACCGGCATAATCCACATTCGCGGTAGCATAAACTTCATCCCTAAGGGACTTTATCTGCGACATGATAATATTGATGTCAGTCGGGGTTAGGTCTTTGTTGGCTGCTTTTTGCATCTGCTTAATAAGACCATTTCCACCACCAATAATAGAGCTGGCGGTACTAAGGGCATCCTCAGTAACAGTCAGCCATGCGTCAGCATCCTTGGCATTCCGGTCATTATATTGGGTAAGCTCCGATACACTGGTGCGCAGACGAAGGGCGCGAATCGCGACGATTGGGTCGTCGGATGGACGGGTCAGTTTTTTCTGGGTGGACATCATCGTGCTTAACTGGTCTTGCAAAATCTTGTTATTGTTAATATTATACAGAGAGTTGTTCTGCATTATTTTGTTGGTCATTCTCATAAAAATACCTGCCTTTCAAGCGCATTTATTGCACCATTCAGGCATCCATGCCTAATACTATTTGCATCCTGCTTTTATATATATCGGTTGTTATGGTATAAATGTTTAGTCTCGTGGCGGGGGCAAGCCCCCGCCCTACTGAGATTGCGGGTCAAGCCCGCAATGACACCATCTACACGATATTGACCCCTAAACCGTCATTGCGGGCTTGACCCGCAGTAACACCACCTACACAACATTGACCCCTAAGCCGTCATTGCGGGCTTGACCCGCAATCTCACTTGTTACACTCCAGTTTGTAGGATTAACCTATTATAAATCTCCGTCAGCGTCTGAATCATCCGCGACGACAAATTATACGCATTCTGGAACTTAATCAGATTCATCGCTTCTTCATCTTCATCCACGCCCGAAATCGAATTCCGCTGATTATCAATTGAATTGGCAAGCCCCTTGTAGGTCCGATGGAAAGTATTGGCATTGCTGGCATTTAACGCTACGTCACCAAGCAACATCTCCAAGAAATCCTTTGCCGTACCATTACGGAAACTAAACATCTCCTTGCTATTTAAAAGTTGGTGCATCTTGCCTGCTTGAACACTTTGATCATTACCAACCGACGATGAACTTTTTGCGCCTAAACGGTCAGCGTTATTCATCAACACATCATTAATCGCGATATTACCTGCCGTCAACACATATAATCCACTGCCAAACCCGGCAAGAAGCTCGGTTGCGTTATACTGCTGGCCGGCACGGGCACCACCGGTAATTGTCCCGGTGAACAAAATCGTACCGGGCTTACCTTCTATATCAAAACCATTGGCGGAAAACATATAATACCTGCCATCTTCACCAATAACTGCTCCCGTTGGCAAAGACGCCGGAGGTTGATCTGCTGCCAACTCATACTCCCCATGAAAAATCTCATTGACTTTTTCCGCAAAACCACGCAACCACGCATTCATCTGTGACATATAATAGGGAATGCCTTGATATTTCACTGCCCTGCCGATGGCGGCATCAGTACCTATTTTGCTGGCATTGATGATCTCATCACATTTTTCGTTATCCAGAATAAAAACGTACTGGGCAATACCATCCACCTCTTCATAACGCCAATCCTGGTAATAATAAATCTGTCCGCCGATATTTATCCTGCCACCGGTATCGGAAAGATTACAAAGCTTCATATCCATCAAATTTACATCGGTGACCGCAATCGTAACCGAAGAAGTCAGCTCCCCGTTAAACATAACCGTATCAAGCTCCCTGACCCGGCCGTTGAAATAGAAACCATTATTGCCATCACGCATCTCGACCAAACCACGAAGTTTGCCACCCAAGGTAGCGCTTTGTAGACCAAAATCATTGCCGTTTGCCCATTTGATATCGAAAAGACCATGGATATCGGTTTGGTTTTGCTTTTCATACGTCTTCCTAGCAGTGCAAACTAACTGGTTAAAATCATTGCCGTTTGCCAGTAACTGACCACCGTTTATCCTGACGATATACATTGTCCCACCGGTCAGCCTGGTTGGGTCATTCACGTCAAAAATCGGATACTCATCAACCGTCACATCCACCAACAGGGACAAATTGTCAATCAATTTTTCCCGTTGGTCACGTAATTCATTGGCGGTCGTCCCGCTCATTTCGATGACATTAATCTGCCGATTCAAAATTGCCAGTTTTTCGGCAATTGCGTTGATCTCATCAACCGTCTGCTTTATTTCAAGATTTAGGTCGTTTTGCATCTCCTGAAGGTTGCCGTACATATTGTTAAAGTAGTCGGTCATTGCTTTCATCGATGAAATAAAGGTTGATTTTGTTGAAGTCGAGCTAGCATCCTTCATAACATCTTGAAGCGAAGACGACATCAGGTTAAAAAGAGTATTAAAACCAGATTTACCATCATCGATAAAATAATCCTCCAGCGTCCGCATATAATACATCTGGACTTCGTATTTACCAAGGCGGCTCTGATTGTTCCAAAATTTTACATCATAAAACTGATTCCTGATCCGTTCAATCGCAATCACATTGACCCCGGCTCCGGCACAACCATATGTGGCAAAAGTACGGAGCGGGTTATTGGCTTCCTGAATTGCCTGTTGACGGCTGAAACCAACCGTCTGGGTATTGGCAATATTGTTGGCGGTGGTATTTAAGGCAGCATTTGCACTCCTTAAGCCACTACTGGCCACATGTAATCCAAAAAATTGTGATGACATATTGTTCCTCCAAGAATGCGAAACATTCTTCCTGCGGCTGCGTCAGCAGACGTTGTTACCTACCTAAAGTTGATATAATATGCTCAAGCATCTCACTAATCACATTAATATACCGGCTTGAGGCGTTAAAAGCATTTTGGAACTGAATCATAAAACTAAGCTCTTCATCGGTTGAAACCCCGATTACCATCTCCCTGGCCGCTTCCACCTGTTCAACCGTCAACTGTTGGTTTTTGGCGATTTCACGGTAAACTGATGATGAATTGGCGACCTGTGAAATCATCGCGTTGTAATAACCGGCGAGATTGACCTTGGTCTGGACGTTGGGATTCAAGGTATGGGTTTTATTATCAAAAAGCTCTTTCAATTTTTTTGCGGTCCCAAAATCCGTCTGCCCATCATCCAAGCGGAGACCAAGTAAAGTCGGGGCTTGCCGCAAATCAGCGTTGATTACGACATTTTTTATCGAAAATGGACCATCATCGGACATCTTATTAAAAACTTGAAGATAATTGCCATAGGCATCCTTCATATAATTCGAGTTGGGATTTTTTGACTCCGCAGCCATTGCCGCTTCACGGAGAATAGTATTTATACCTTCAACGATTTTGTTAATCAACTGGTCAAACTGGGCCTGCATATTCATGATGATCGACTGCGAAATATGCTGATCATAGTGATCAGCGCGGTCAGGATCAAATTCGGGATGATAAGGGTCAGAAACCGAAATATCCTGATACGTCGCCCGGTGGGTTCCGCGGGCGAGCATCTTTGCCTTAACCTGCCCGATATCGGTATTCATTTCCGAGGAAATCGTCTGGGTCAGGTTAAAAACGCGGGCTCCTTCAATATCAATCTGCTCTTCGCCAAACACATCAAAATATGTAGTTGCAAGCGTAGCCCAATAGGGAGTATAAAACCCGGTCAAACTATTAACATGCAGGGAAATTTCATTAACTGAATCCATTTTGACAAAATCATTACCCTCCAGCTTGATATTGAGATTGCCAAAAGCATCATAAAAATACGAAACATCGGCAAGTCCCGCAAGCTCGTCGAGTAAGCGGTCACGGATATTGTGGAGATCATTGGCATTTTCTACCTTACCGGCTTCAATCCGGCGGATTTGATCGTTTAACTGCTTGATGGCATGACCAATCTCATTAATCCTATCAATGTCGGATCTGATACTTTGATTGATATTGTCCTGATAATCTGCCAACCCCTGATAAACCGAATCAGCGCGCAACAAAAACTCATAACTGCGTTGGACAAAAATACTTTGACGGGATGCTTGGTCTGGTTCATTTGCCAGATCCTGGATTGATTTCCATAAATTGTTAAGTGAGTTTGCAAAAGCTTCCCCATCCAGCTCCTGGAACAGGTTTTCGATTTCTTCCAAGGTCTTGGATGATACTTCATAAAAAGCACTGCGCCCTGATTCCTTGCGAAAAGCTCTGTCCAAAAATATATCGCGTTGGGTTTTTGTTTCGGAATAGACGACACCAAGACCAAGTTGCTGGGGGGCGATGGCTGAACCGTTAATAGAAATTGTATTATAAGCCCGCGTGCTTTGCTGAACCATCTGCCGGACATATCCCGGCGTGTTCACATTGGCCATGTTGTGGGCTGTGGTATTCAGTGCGTTTTGGCTGGTTCTTAAACCTGATGAACCAACGTACAAACTTCCCATTAAAGACATAAAACACCTCGCAATCACTTCACTGTTTGGCGTCAAATCCTTTCGCCGCAACCCCGATGGCACTGCCGGAACTAATGGCACTACGGTCATAGTTGGCTGTTTCGGGAGCTGTTTTGGTGGCTTGGAGGATATTCATTTCAAACTGAACCATTTCGAGGGCATCCTTGATTAATTCACCATTTTGGTCATTAACCCGTGCAACCTGCGTTACCACACTTTTCAGTTTGTCATGAACGACGGCCAGCTTTTCTTGTTCCTCCGGTTTCGGTCCCATAAAACCGATGATAACCTTAAGATCCAATTCGCTGACATCCGTGTCGATTACGTCGGCAATCTCTTTTAATATTTTCTGCATCTGGGAATCATATTTGTTGATTTTGCTGACTATACGCTGCTCATCATCCGTGATGACAGCCAGTTGATTTAAATCGCCGGCGATAATCACCGGCGTTTTTTTCATGGATAATCCAAGCAAGTTTTCGTACTCTGTACCAATATTTTCCAGCACTTCAATAAGGCTACCTATTAAACTCGCCACAGATAATCACAACCTTTCAAAATATTAATGGTTTCTTTTAAAGACCGGCATACTTTTCAAGTAATTTATCGGCAAAACTGGAAGCACTGATATCATAAGTGCCGTTTTGAATTTTCTCTTTAATGGGCGCTACAACATCCTCACGGATATCAGGGGCATCTTTAACAGCCAGCTTCGCTGTCGTAATGTCTTTACCGATACTGGAAATCTGAACCTTATCAGCTTTCGTTACGCCTGGTTTTGCTTCGCTTTTGTTTGTGTAGGTGGGTTTATATGCCTGTTGTACCTGGGTATAAGCTTCAATGCGCATATATGTCTCCTTTGGTGCTTGCTTGCTCTTCTACTATTCTCTGCAATTAGTATCGGTAATTTTCGCAAAAACTTTAGGGTTTTGCAAAATAATTTTCTCTTTTGATTTATCACGTCCAAATTAATAATAACACAAAACACTTGCTTTTGCGAGAAAAAAATTGTATTATTGTGTAAATTATGGAGGGTGACAAAATGTCCCAATACAAAATAGCGAACGGCTACCTTAAATGCCATGGCATCAATATCATGGTCTTCGATGATATTTACCCCGAAGGTCACCAATCCGGTATCGGTATCATCATGCACGGAAACCGCGTCGCAACCAATGGCGACATCCGTTTCGAGCAAACCCCCGGACAATGGCAACCGGTTCCCAAACTCACTGATCGTAAAATAGATGAGGAAAAAAGTACCATCACCGCATCCCTTGTTTTCCCCGACCCCGACCGCCATTTGAAGGGTTTGAATCCGATGATATATCCTGATTTTGCATTTAACTACACCGTCACCGCCACTGCCGAAGATGAATCCGTCATTATTACTGTAGACCTTGACCAAGCGATACCCGAAAAATATGCCGGAAAAATATGCTTCAACCTCGAACTATTCCCCGGCGCTTTGTTTGGCAAACCATGGATTATGAATGGAGCTTCCGGTATTTTCCCACTCCAACCCAATGGTCCGGTCAAAGTGCAATCAACCAATTACCATCATATCGGCGAATATGAAGCAAGCGCACCAAAAGCCAATGCCGAATGGCTTTCTAACGAAAATAAGGACTACAACCCCTTTGTCGCCGACGACCTGATTGCTGAACCATATGCCGTGGGAAAACGCTTTACGATACGTCCCGATGACCCGCTATATCGCCTTACAATCGAATCAAAAGGTGCGGAATTGAAACTCTATGACGGACGACTTAACCACAATAATGGATGGTTTGTTATCAGCAGTGAAATTCCTGTCAACACAACCAATAAAGCGGTTCAATGGGTGATAAACCCCAATATCGTAAAAGACTGGCTTTATCCCCCTGTTATCCAAATATCACAAGTCGGATACCATCCGAGGCAAAGCAAAATAGCCGTTATCGAATTGGATGAACGTGATACCAAACGAGAAAAGCTTTCCTTATATAAAATAACAGCCAACGGGGCCGAATTGGTCATTTCGGCTGATGGTATGGAATGGGGACGCTTTTTACGATACAATTATCTGAAATATGATTTCACTGAAATAAAAGAAGCAGGATTGTACAAAATCTGCTACGGACAATCGGAATCATCTATTTTCCGGATTGCCGCTGATGTATATGAGCGCGGGGTCTGGCAGCCGGTGCTTGAATACTTTCTCCCAGTGCAAATGTGCCATATGCGCGTCAATGAAAAATACCGCGTCTGGCATGGGCTTTGCCATATGGATGATGCCCGGATGGCACCGGTTAATTTCAACCATTTCGATGGTTACACCCAAATGGAGTCAACCCTGACCAAATACAAACCCGGTGATACCGTTCCCGGTCTCAATGTTGGAGGGTGGCACGATGCCGGTGACTTTGACCTCCGGGTTGAGTCGCAAGCCGGTGAAATCTATGCACTTACCCTGGCATATGAAGCCTTTGATGTCTATTACGATGCCACCACGATAGACCAGAACCTGAAAATCACCGAAATCCACCAACCCGATGGCAAAAACGATATCCTCCAGCAAATCGAACATGGTCTGCTCTCGGTGGTGGGTGGTTACCTGGCGCTTGGACGACTTTATCGGGGAATTATCGAAAATGACATCCGCCAATATGTTTTGCTTGGAGACAGTGGTGTCATGACCGATGGAATAAGTGGAAACAATGATGACCGTTGGGTCTTTACCGAAAATAATCCCCTACGTGAGCTGACAACTGCTGCCCAGTTGGCGGCAGCGGCACGGGTCATGAAAGGATTTAACGACCATTTAGGAAAACAAGCACTGGAAGCCGCTCGCGAGCTTTTTGATATCACCGATGTAAACGCCGAAACAAGTGGCACGGCAGGTGGTTATCCCTTCGGCAGCCCACGCAGTGCCAAAATACATGCCGCCACCGAACTCTTCCTGACGACCAATGAGCAAAAATACAAAGACTTTTTGCTGTCAGAAATTGATTATATCGTTGAAAATATCACCATTGTAGCTTGGTTTATCGCCCGCGTTGACAAAGCCCTGAATGATGAAACTTTTTCTAAAAAAATCCACAAAACCCTGCCGGCGATAAAAGATTTCTTCGCCGAACGAAGCGCCGAAACACCTTATGGCGTACCATATCGCCCCCACATCTGGGGTGCGGGTTGGGGTATTCAGGGCATGGCTTACCAATACTACTTCCTCCACGATAATTACCCTGATATCTTCGGAAGTGAAATGATATACAATGCCCTCAATTTTGTCCTCGGATGCCATCCCGGCTCAAACAATATCTCGTTTGCTTCCGGCATTGGCACAAAATCAGCAACTATCGGTTACGGATTAAACCGCGCCGACTGGTCATATATACCCGGCGGCGTTATTTCCGGCACCGCCCTTATCCGCCCCGACTTCCCCGAACTCCTCGACTTCCCCTTCCTCTGGCAACAAACAGAGTACGTGATGGGCGGCGGCTCCTCGCATTATATGTTCCTGGTACTGGCAGTGCGGAAACTGCTGAGTTGTACACCAAAATAAAATATTGATACTAACACAAACATAAAAGACGCAGAAATTTCTGGGTCTTTTATTTTGCTTTCAATTAATCCATAATAACCTAAAACGAATCAGGGAGAAATACACAAATGAAAAGAAAATTGTCCATCCAAATCAAATTATTTTTTTATCAACCACTCTAATGCATTTATTTTTTTAATGCCCTTGTATGATGTCATAGGGTCTTCATCAAGCGTGAGCAAATATTTGGAATTGTGGTCTGATATGCTATCCAAAGAACAAAGCTCCCGCTCCAATGTCTTTTCATCACGAGTTGTAACTGAAACCTGATAATATTCCGTTCCTTCGTCACCAATGGCGATGAAATCCACTTCACGGTCATTGACTTTCCCAATATATACTTCGTATCCACGTCGTAAAAGCTCTAAAAACACTACATTTTCAAGAGATTTGCTCATATCCACACTACTCAATCCCAAAAGATAAGTTCTCAGCCCTACATCAGCAAGATAATATTTATCGCCGGTTTTGAGATGCTGTTTCCCTTTAACATCATATCTGTTGACACGATATAGCACAAAACATTCACATAATGCTTCAATATATGCTTCTACAGTGGGCAATGATATTTTTCGCCCGGTAGTAGTAAGCGTATCGCTTATCTTTTTGGTGGAAGTAATATTCGCAATATTATCAAACATGAATTTTATCACACTTTGAAGAATTGAGGCATTGGCAATTTTTTTGCGAGCTACTACATCATTTAAAAGGACAGTATTATAAATGCTATCTAAATATGAACGAATTTGCTTTTTATCAGTCACATCGACAAGATAGGGGAACGAACTGTTTTCAAGATACATCCTGAATTTTCTGGCTAAATCTCCATCTCCAACATATGAAATATATTCACTGAATGAAAGCGGGAGCATTTTTATCTCGATATATCGCCCCGATATCAAAGTCGCAAGCTCTGATGAAAGCATATAACTATTCGAACCTGTAACATAGACATCGCAATTTTTCTTGATAAATAAACCATCAACGCATTTTTGCCATTCATCAACTAGTCCGATTTCATCGAGAAATATATAATTCATTTTATCGGGTAGCAATTTTGAGTTTATATAATTATAAAGCTTTTTATATGTCAACAATTCATCATTGTCAGGATCTTCAAAATTAATTGAAATGATTTGATCTGTGTCAACTCCATCAATTTTAAGCTCATCTTGGAATAACTCCAAAACCGTGCTTTTACCACAGCGACGTATCCCTGTAATTACCTTAATAATTTGCCTGTTTTTACTATTGCGCATTAAATCTAAATATGTTTTACGAATTATCATTTTACAACCTCTTTTTTAATTGTATTTTAATTTATGTAGCGTGTCAATATTTTTTTAAAGTGGATGCGATGCTTTTCAGAGGTGGGGTAAACAAATACCATTGATTTTGAATATTTATTTTGCTTATTATATACTACATATTATGAAACTCACTTTCAAAACAACATAAACTATCTTATAAGATTATATATTCATATCAAAACAAGAAAAACATGACTATTGGGATATCAAAATAACATTATCACAAGCTTATGTAAAAATAAAAGAATACTTGTTTGGTATAAGGCTTTATAGTATAATATACGAAAATTGAAATACTAACTTCCAGTTTGTAACAATAAATTCCATATCCTCTGAAATATCTATTGCACATCTATTCAATGCATATGTTATACTCTTGATTGTTGCAGAACCTTCTGTGGGAAAGAAG
>Ga0209737_10000916_pt1 | contig 22339 bp, 21 predicted proteins | sample TergutCu122P3_FD_187284 | JGI IMG/M metagenome (GOLD analysis project Ga0209737, IMG submission 187284) | Cubitermes ugandensis P3 segment gut microbial communities from Kakamega Forest, Kenya - Cu122 P3 (SPAdes) (version 2) | ecosystem: Host-associated > Arthropoda: Insects > Digestive system...
GTTTTTAACACAACCACAGAAAAAAGAGAACGCGCCAATAAGATTTTGGAAATGCACTCGAACAAACAAACTCAGTTAGAATCTATTAGCGCAGGAAATATTGTGGCTTTGGTAGGAATGAAAGAGATTAAAACCGGCGATACTTTGTGCGATGAAAAAAATCCGATATCGTTGGAAAACATTACCTTTCCGGAGCCGGTAATTCAAATTGCCATTGAGCCGAAAACAAAAGATGATGATGACAAGTTAATGACCTCACTGGCAAAATTGTCGGAGGAGGACCCCACTTTTGTGGTGCGGCAAGATGAAGAATCGGGGCAACTGCTGATTAGCGGAATGGGAGAACTACACCTCGACATTTTGTTAGACCGCCTGAAACGCGAGTTCAGTGTGCAGTGCAACCACGGAAAACCGCGCGTGGCGTACAAAGAAGCGATTTTGGAGGATATTTTTCATACCGAAACATTTAAACGGCAAACCGGAGGAAAAGGCTCGTATGCTTCTATGAAATTTGCCATCAATCCAACAGACCTTTCAAAAAAAGGATTTACTTTGGACAACCAAATAAAAGGGGGCGCTATTCCGCAGGAATATATAAAAGGGATTGAAAAAGGGTTTAAGGTGGCGATGCTCAACGGAAAATACGGCTTTGCGCTGGAATCTTTGCACGTAATTCTGTTAGACGGAAATACCCATAGTGTTGACTCTGATGAACTTTCGTTTGAAATTTGTGCGAAAATCGGCTTCCGCGAAGCGATACGAAATGCCAAAGTTTGCATTTTAGAGCCGATTATGAAAGTGGAAGTGCATACCCCCGATGAATATATGGGCAACGTCTCTGCCGATTTAAACCGCCGCAGAGCAGTGGTGGAACAGGTAGAATCAAAAATCGGCTATCAAATCATCAAAGCGCAAGTTCCACTCTCTGAGATGTTTGGATATGTTACGGGATTGCGTTCTATCAGTTCGGGAAGAGCCACCTACAGTATGGAGTTTCTGCGCTACGCCCGCATTCCCGCCGATATTGAACAGGATATTTTGCAAAAAGGACGCTTTGCGCTGCTGTAAATAATTGTGTATTGACAATTTAAAACAATGAGAAAATTTAGAAAAACAGTACTTTTTCTGCTCGTAATTTCAATATTTCTTTCTGCAAATTCGCAAAGTACTATAAAAGAAAGATTAGAACAGCACGTTTATACGCTCGCTTCCGACTCGTTGAAAGGTAGAAAAGCCGGCACAGACCACGGCAGAATGGCTGCCGATTATATTGCCGCGCAATTTGAAGAAATAGGAGTCAAGCCTTTTTTAGCATCCGGTTTTTTGCAAATCTTTGACTGGAAGTTTCAAAATGTGGTTGGTATAATTCATGGAAATGATTCTACTTTGAAACACGAATATATCATCGTGGGGGCTCATTACGACCACCTTGGCGTAAGAAATGGGGAAATTTATAATGGAGCCGACGATAACGCCTCAGGCGTTGCTGTTCTGATTGAACTTGCTCGGGAACTGAAACGCGACCCGTCAAATTTAAAGCGAAGCATTATCTTAGTTGCCTTCGATGCCGAAGAGATTGGGTTACTTGGCTCATATAATTTTTCAAACCTCCCAAATATCACGAAAGAAAAAGTTAAATTAATGATTAGCATTGATATGGTGGGCTGGTATGAAAAGAGTGGAAAATTGAAATATAAGGGGACAGGTACAATAAAAACCGGAAAAAAACTGATTCTTAACGATGAATATACCCCAAAAGAATTAAATGTTGTGGCAAAAAAATTTGAGGTAATTCCGGCTACTGATAGCTATCCTTTTCGTAAAAAGGGGATTCCAACGCTTTGGGTTACAACGGGAATAGTATCCCCCTATCATAAGCCACAAGATGATGCCCACCTAATCGATTACAATGGTATGGCACTGATAACAGAAAATTTGAAAAATGTAATTGAGGCATTATCACAAAAAAGCGATTTACAATCTTCTAATGAATTTGCGAACAGATTTCGCCCAATGCCGCGATTTACATTCGGCATTTCCGCAAACATCGGAACAAATTTTCATCATTATACCAAAGGAACTGTAAACGGTAAAACTTCTGCATCGTTTGGAGTTGGGCTAACCTCTCACATCAATTTTCGTTCTTTTGCTATTCGACCGGAAATATATTATGACCGTATTTATGCCAAACATCCTGACGGAACAATTGCCACACATAACTTGACTGTACCTTTGAGCGTAGTGGGGCGGTGGTATTTTCAAGGTCGTGCGAAATTTGCAGATCTATTCTTTGGAGGTTATTATGCGTACCGTTTTTGGGGTAAGCAAAATAAGGAAAAAATTGATTTTGAAAACACATTCAACCGCAACGAAGGGGGACTTACTTTTGGCGTTGGGCTTTATTTACGCCCCATAAGAATAGGATATACAAATCGGATTGCGTTGACAAATTTCACTAAAACAAGTAATGTTGATAATGCACACATCAGAAACATAACAAATTATTTTACAATAACATATATGTTTCGATAACCACTATTCTATAATATGACGATAACAATTGATAAAAATTCGGGGTTTTGTTTTGGGGTTATTAACGCGATTAAAGCGGCGGAAGAGTATTTGAAAGAGCATCACAGTTTGTACTGTCTGGGCGATATTGTGCACAACAACGAAGAGTTGAAGCGGTTAACAGGATTGGGTTTGAAAATCATTACACCGGAACAGTTTAAAAACCTGCAACATACTACAGTGCTGATTCGCGCGCACGGCGAGCCACCCATTACCTATGAAATTGCAAAAGAGAACAACATCACGCTGATTGATGCTACGTGTCAGGTGGTGGCGCAACTTCAACACAAAATTAAAACAGAAGTTGAAAAACATCCTGACGTACAGATTCTTATTGTAGGGAAATCGGGGCACGCAGAAGTAGAGGGGTTGTTAGGGCAAACACGCCAAAACGGAAAAGTAATCTCATCCATTCAAGACTTATCTCGGATTGATTTCACTAAACCTGCAAAACTCTATGCCCAAACCACTCAAAATTCTGAGAAATATGAAGATATTGCTAAGAAAATCAAAGAAATATACCGTCAAAGTAATAACGAACATTTACTTGAAATTCATAATACTATTTGCAAACGGGTAAGCAACCGCGCCAAAGAGATTAAAGAGTTTGCCTCGCAGTTTGATGCCATTTTGTTTGTTTCCGATGAAAAGAGTTCAAACGGACTTTTCCTCTATGAAGTTTGCAAAAAACAGAACCCCAATACCTTTTTCATCTCCTCTGCGCATCAATTGCAGCATATTGATTTTAAGGATTTTGAAACCATAGGCATCTGCGGAGCCACCTCCACACCGGTTTGGTTGATGGAAGAGATTAAATTGTTGATATAATTTTTAAATGAGATTTTCGTTAACCGTAACGGTTATCAAGTTACAAGTAACAAGTGACAAGTGACGAAAATTAAACTTATGAAATTTAAAAGTAAACTAAAATGAAACGCACTATCATCTTTTGTTTTTCTTTTTTATCACTCTTCTTTATCAACGCCCAAACTATTGAAGAACTTGCGGCAGTTCGGAAAGGGAACACCGTGTATCAGCAGGCAGAGAAAGTGCGTGCCGAAGCGATGCAATTGGTTGAAAAAGGCGGCGAAGTGAATACAAGAGTAGCCAACGAAAAATTTAAAGAAGCCGCCAAACTGTATCAGGATGCCGAAATTCTGTACCGAAAAGGGATGGCAACCACCAAAAACTTTGGTAAAGCCAACTATAACTTGGCAAACAGTTTGTACCGCCAAGAAAAGTACGAAGATGCGGGAAACTCTTATAAATCTGTGGCAGAACAAAAAGAGAACGACAAAACTACCCGCGCCAAAGCATTTCACAACTACGGCAACGCACTGATGAAACAGGAAAAATACAAGGAGAGTATTGATGCTTACAAAAATGCCCTGAAACTAAACCCCACAGATAAAGATACCAAGTATAATCTGGAGTACGCCCGCCAAAAACTAGTACAACAGCAAAATCAAAAAAACAATTCTCAAAACGATGAGGAAATAGATAAGATTGTAGAAGAAGCCAAGAGACTTGTTGCTCAAAGGAAGTATAAAGAAGCGTATGATTTAATGAAAAATGGGGAAAAGAAAAACCCTAAATTGAAACAATACGCGGAATTTACCAATCGTATTTTGGATGTTGTTAAAATGAATTAACAGTTTAAAGATGAAAAAAATATTTTTTTTAATTTTGGCTTTGCTACCGATGCTATTATTTTCGCAGTCTGCATCGGATTATTTTCACACTGCTGCAAATTTTTATGTGAATGCCAACAAAAAAAGTGCTCAAAAAACAATAAGAGAAGGTATCCAAAAGTATCCTGATGATGCAACACTCAAAACATTATCCTCAAAAATTGATGAATTACCCGACCCTGAAGAGGATAAAAGTCAGCAGCTACAGCAAAAAAATCAGGATAAAAAAGAGGAACAACAACAACAACAACAACAACAACAACAGCAACAGCAACAGCAGCAACAGCAACAGCAACAAAAACAGCAACAACAGCAGGATAAACGCCAGTTGGACGCTTTGCAGCAAAACGAGCGGCAAACCCAAAAGAAAGTGGCGGAAGAAGAGATGAAAAAGGGAGGAAAAGGAAAACAGGAGAAAGACTGGTAATAACTATTTTTTTTTACTTTCGCCGCATTAAATTTTAATATTATGGAACTTTGGTGGGCTTCTTTGGATATTTATCTGAAAATTATGTGGGGATTAGCCATCCCATTCAGCGTACTCTTTATTATTCAGATGGTTATGACCTTTGTTGGGATGGGCGACCACGGCGGACTCTCCGGCGATGCTGACGCCGATGCCGATATGCAGGTCTCCTTTCAATTCTTTACTTTCCGTAATTTTGTGAATTTCTTCTTGGGATTCTCCTGGACAGGAATTTCGCTCTATGGCGCGTTTGAAAGCAAGATTTGGCTCACACTGCTGAGCGTTTTCATCGGTTTGGTATTGGTAACCATCGTGATGGCACTGTTGTATGCACTCAGCAAAACCGTGCAAAGCGGAAATATTGACATCAAAGATACCGTTGGGCGCACCGCTACCGTTTATTTCCCTATCCCCGCGGCAGGAAAAGGTACCGGAAAAATACAACTGAGCATCCATCAAGCCGTAAGAGAATATGATGCGCTTTCACAGGCAGATGATACATTCCCCACAGGAAGTATGGTGCGTGTGAAAGAAGTGATTGATGCACATACGCTTCTTGTTGAGAGAATATAGATTTGAGATTTGAGATTTGAGATTTGAGATTTGAGATTTGAGATTTAAGATTTAAGATTTAAGATTTAAAATATAAGATTTAAGGTTTAAGGTTTTAGTTCAAAAGGGTATATTACTACCATTTATGTTGCGCAACTACGAAAACCAAAAAATTCATGAAGTGCTTAGCAGAGAAAAGGCATTGGATTTTTTAAAAAAATTTGATAAATCATAACGTTAACATATTTTAAATTCGACATTTATGCCCGAAACCCAAAACATAGAATACCAACAAAACAACAATTTAGAAAAAATAGAATATGCCCAATATGTTAGAAAAACATACAATTAATAACGATTTTTCAACAAAAATTCTGACACAATTTGACGAGTTGCGGACGATAATAGAAACAAGTCGTAATTTGACGTGTAAATTTATAAATGAACAACTTCTCAACACATATTGGGTAGTTGGTTGTTATATTTCAAATAAACTAAAAACTGCCGAATGGGGCAATAAAGTTGTCGATAATTTTTCGGAATATTTTCAAATACATTGTCCTGATATCCGTGGCTACGGCAGAAGTTCGCTCTACAATATGATTAAATTTTACGAAACATATTCTTCTGCGGAGTTTAACGAATTTTTGCTATCGCTTCCACAAGTAAATCAATTTGTCCAAAACAGTTTTGGACAAATTCGAGAATTAGAGCAAACTAATGAAAATCAAAGTAATATAATTGTCCAAAACAGTTTTGGACAATTGCAGACTCCCCATATTCCCAAGATTTTGTATTTGATAAATTGGTCGTCTCACCTTTATTTACTTTCATATTGTCGAACAGCGCAGGAAAGAACATTTTATATGCTTTATGCGAACAAAGAAAATCTGAATTACGAACAACTGAAACGTCAAATTCAAACAGATGCAATGTCGGCTTTACTTTCCGACCGCTCGTTTCTCTCAAAAGGTTTTTATTCAGAGTATCCGCAAAAAATTTATGATTTCAAAGACCGTATCTTTTTAGATTATCTTGGTTTGTCTGATAATCAAAGCGAAAAACAAATTCAAAAAGGCATAGATGAAAACATAAAACAGTTTATTTTAAATCTTGGCAATGATTTTTTATATATGGGCAGTCAATATGAAGTACAAGTTGGAACAAAAAAATTATTTGTTGATTTGCTGTTCTTTCACCGTGGCATTCAAGCACTTTGTGCAATAGAAATTAATAATCAGGAATTTACAGCCGCCGATTTGGGACAACTTGAAGTCTATCTCGAAGCATTAGACCAAAATGTTCGCAGAAGTAACGAAAATCCGAGTATTGGCATTATTCTTTGTCCAAAATCAGACCGCATTTTAATTGAATATGCTATGAATCGGACAATGAGCCCTGCAATGATTACAGAATACGAAAGTAAACTTATTCCTATAGAAAAATTACAAAATTCGCTCAATAATTTTTGTGGATTTTTGGAAAATAATTTTGATAAAATGTAAATGAATAAAAAATGTTGTATTTCCGAAGTTTGTCCGAAGTTGCCGAAGTTTGTCCGAAGAATATTTCTAAAGTGCTTGTTTTTGGTTATTCTTTGCTTTTTGATTGTTAATCACACAACAGCACAAAATCTTGAACAATCCGTTAATGTTCAAGATAGTGTTATTGCAAAAAAAACGGTAAACAGTAAAAAACAAAAAACGGATGTGGCACTTAGTTTTGCCATTCCCTCCGCATTAATAACCTACGGAATTGTTACCCGTTTTACCCCGCAACTGCAAAATTTCGACCATAATATTGACCTCAATATTGCTCAAAAAGTATATAGAAAATATACTTTCGACGACTATATTCAATATGCGCCCTATGTGGCGATTTTTGGACTTGATTTGTGCAAAGTGCGTGCAAAACACTCTTTTGTGGAGCGGACTTTGCTGGTGGGGACCGCCGTAATAATTATGGGTGCTTCCGTAAATGCTACGAAATATTTAACAAAAATAGAGCGCCCCGACCACTCCAACTACCTCTCCTTTCCCTCGGGGCATACCGCCACCGCATTTCTCGGTGCCCATATTTTGTTCAAAGAATACAAAGATGTTTCCCACTGGATTGGCGTGGCAGGCTATGTTACGGCGTTTACAACAGGCACTATGCGAATGATAAACCGCAAACACTGGTTGAGTGATGTGCTGACAGGCGCAGGAATTGGAATCCTGAGCGCAGAACTATCCTACCTAATGCTGCCTGTGTGGAGCAAATGGTTTAAACTGAAACCGCGGCAAAACGCTGTGGTAATAATGCCCTCAGTCTCTGTAAATCACTATGGGATAGGGGTATTATGCGTTTTTTAACAACTCCAATCTTAGCATATTCAACGCTGCTATTGCGGCACGTTTGATTATTACTTCCCGCCCGCCGTTCTTGCCAAAGAGAAATTTTTGGGTAACTACTTTCGTGGGGCTGGCTACGGCAATCCAAACCATCCCCACCGGTTTCTCTTCCGTTCCGCCGCTCGGTCCTGCAACCCCCGAAGTGGCTATGGAATAGTCGGTTTCAAACAAACTCATCACATTAATAGCCATATCGATAACCACCATTTCACTTACCGCCCCATATTTTTTCAAATTCGCCTCTCTCACATTAAGAATATCGCGTTTCACTTCGTTGGAATAGGAAATAATACCCCCCTCAAAATATTGAGAACTACCGGGTTGGGAGGTAATGAGGTGTGAAATATAACCTCCGGTGCAACTTTCGGCAACGGCTAATCTCTTTTTACGCTTTTTCAATAACTGTGAAACCACTTCTACTGAGGTTTCGTTCTCGGTTGAGACGAGGTATGGGTTAATGGCTTCAAGTAATGCAGGGAGTTGGTTATCAATGAGTTTTTTTGCAGATTCGTCGTTTTCGGAACGTGCGGTTAACCTCAGTAGCACTTGTCCAGGAGAGGGTAAGTAGGCCAATGTAAGTTCTTCGGGTAGTTCATTTTCCCATTTTTCAATAAGTTGCGCCAACATACTCTCCCCTATACCTGAAGTAAGTATGTTTTTGTGTGCCACAGCGTGAATGTTTTTGTAATTACGTTTTAACAAAGGAATAACCGATTCCGTAAGAATCTCTTGCATTTCAAAAGGAACGCCCTGCAGCGCGATGAGCGTTTTCCCGTTTTTCTCCATCCAAATTCCGGGCGCAGTTCCATTTTTATTGGTAAGAACTATCGCACCCGCAGGTACTTCCGCCTGCTTTTTGTTGATTTCACTTACTTCTAAACCTCTATCCGAAAACATTTTAACCACCGCTTCCAACGTGGGTTGATGTACTTCAAATCCCACTTCAAAATATTTCGCAACGACATTCTTTGTCATATCATCTTTTGTGGGTCCCAATCCGCCTGTGGTAATAATCCAATCGGTTTCTTTAAAAGCATCAGTTATGGTTTGAAAAATAATATCCTGATTATCAGGAATAACTATCGATTTTTCAACCTCAATGCCTGTTTCATACAGTTTTTCAGCAATGAATGCGGCATTCGTATTGATGGTTTTGCCGAATAGCAGTTCGTTTCCAATGTTAATGATATACATAATCTAAAAATTTGTGGGCAAAAATATTCTTTTTCGTTACGCTTTTGAAATATATTTATCTTTGCAGCCGTAAAAAAATAGTCAACAATTAAGAAGACGAAAAATAATTTGATTTATCACTATTTTTATGAAAATATCATTCAACTGGCTGAAACAATACATAAGTTTCGACTTAACTCCTGAAAAAACGGGCATTTACTTAACAAATTGCGGGTTAGAGGTAGAGGCTATCGAAAAATTTGAGACGATTAGAGGCGGACTGCAAGGCGTGGTAATTGGGGAGGTGCTGACTTGCGAAAAACACCCTGATTCAGACCATCTGCACATTACTACCGTAAACATTGGCAATGAAACACCCCTTAACATCGTGTGCGGAGCACCAAACATTCGTGCCGGATTGAAAGTTGCCGTGGCAACCATCGGAACACTGCTCTACGATGGCGAGGAATCGTTTACCATCAAAAAATCGAAAATAAGAGGTGCAGCTTCCGAAGGAATGATTTGCTCTGAAAAAGAACTTCAGCTGGGAAATCAGCACGAAGGGATTATGGAATTGAAGAAGGAAGCAACAGTTGGACAAGCCGCTTCCAAATACTTCAAAATTGAAGAGGATTACATTTTTGAAATCGGATTAACGCCCAACCGCAGCGATGCCATTTCTCATATTGGTGTGGCAAGAGACCTGTATGCTGCTCTGAAACAAAACAATATCCCCTGCTCACAGCCTATTCTTCCTTTTATCGGCGATTTTATTCCCAGCAAGCGAAAACCACCCATCAAAGTTTTCATAGAAAATAAAACCGCCTGTCCAAGATATACCGGTATCTGCTTGGAAGATGTTGCGGTTAAAGAATCTCCCGAATGGCTCAAAAACAGATTGTTATCAATAGGTGTTCGCCCCATCAATACGGTGGTGGATGTAGCACAGTTTGTGATGTTTGAAACAGGACATCCGCTGCACGCTTTCGATTCCGATAAAATTGAGGGAAGAAATGTTATCATCAAAACATTACCTAAAGACACGATTTTCAAGACATTAGATGATAGGGATATTAAATTGCACGAAGATGATTTAATGATTTGCAGTGCGGAAAAAGGAATGTGCATTGCCGGCGTTTTTGGGGGTAAAGACTCGGGAATCACTGCAAATACTAAAAATGTTTTCTTGGAAAGCGCTTATTTTAACCCCATTTCCATTCGTAAAACTTCTAAAAGACACGGATTGAAAACCGATGCCGCTTTTCGCTACGAAAGAGGCTGCGATGTGAATATGACCGTCTATGCGCTGCAAAGAGCGGCGAAATTATTGGTGGAGATTGCAAATGCCGTAATTACCTCCGAAGTAATTGATGAGTACCCTACAGCCATCGAACCGCAAGTTATTCCACTTTCTATGGATGAAGTTACGAAGTTTGCAGGTAAAAAAATTGATAAACAAAACGTATCTTCTATTCTTCTTAACCTTGGTTTTGAAAATAGTTCTATGAGCGAAAATAAACTCTCCGTAACTATTCCCCTCAACAAACACGATGTTACACGCCCTGTTGACCTGATAGAAGAGATTTTGCGAATCTACGGATATAACAATATCGACATTCCCACTGAAATTCGATATTTTAATCACAGTAAGTCGGAACACACTTTGAAAAATCTTCAAAAAAAGATCTCTACTTATTTGGCTAACAACGGTTTTTATGAAATGATGAACAATTCCATCACGAAAGGAGAGTATGTTTCAACTTTTGATTTTTTGAATAAAAATGAACAGGTACTTTTGGTAAATCCGCTAAGCAGCGAATTAAATGCGATGCGGCAAACACTGCTTATCTCAGGATTAGAAACCATTGCCCATAATTTGAACAACAAGAACAACAATCTCAAACTCTTTGAATTTGGCAAAACTTATCATCTCATTCAAAAAGATGTTACTGACCTGCTTCTGCGATATTCCGAAAAAGAAAAACTCTCCTTGTTTGTTACCGGAAAAATGCACGAAGACAACTGGTTAGAATCATCCAAAGAGTTGGATTTCTTCTTTTTGAAAAATTTTGTGGAAAATATTTTGCAATCCACCAAACCCACGATTCAACCTGCCGAAAACCAACCTCCGTTCATCAACAGTTTGGAATATTATTGCAATGAGGAATTGGTGGCGAAAATCGGTCAGATTAATCCAAAAATTCTTAAGCAATTCGATATTAAGAGAATTGTTTATTATGCTGAAATTGACATCATTAAACTTTTTGAAGAATCTTCAAAACACAAAGTTCAGTTTAACCCCATTGCCACAATACCTGCGGTAAAAAGAGATTTGGCATTAGTGGTTGACAAAAATGTTACCTATCAGCAGTTGGAAAAAGTGGCAGTTCAGTTTGGCTCGCGTCATATCAAAAAAATATCGCTGTTTGATGTTTACGAGGGAGAAAAACTTCCCGAAGGTAAAAAACAGTACGCGCTGAATTTTGTGTTGCAGCATCCCGATAAAACAATGACCGATGAAGAGATAAACAAGATTATGAGTAAACTGTTGAGTGCTTTTGAGAAAGAGTGCGGCGCAACGTTGCGGTAATGTAAGAGCGTAAGAGCGTAAGACCGTAAAACCGTAAGAGCGTAAGAACGTAAGATTTTTTGAACTATTGAACTATTAAATCTTTAAATCTTAAATTTTAAATCTTAAATCTTAAATCTTAAATCTTTAAATCTTAAATTTTAAATCTTAAATAATGAATATCCCAATTGCAAGCGATCACGCGGGTTTTGAACTAAAACAGTTTATTATCAGATATTTAAATAAGTTGAGTTGGAACGATTGCGGCTGCTTCGACCTCAGTAGCGTGGATTATCCAGATTTTGCCCATCCTGTGGCGACTTATATTTCGGAACATCCTACGGAAAAGGGAGTTCTTATTTGTGGCTCTGGAAACGGAATGCAGATGGCAGCCAACAAACACGCTAACGTTAGAGCGGCACTGTGCTGGAACAAAGAGATTGCCACGTTAGCTCGTTCTCACAACGATGCCAATATTTTAGTGCTTCCGGCTCGGTTTATCTCTCAAACAGAGGCAATTGAAATCATATCCTCTTTTTTTGAAACTGCTTTTGAAGGGGGGCGACATTGTAATCGGGTGAATAAGATTAATTTATAAGCTGAGAAAAATTTTCTATTTTTGCCAAAAAAAAATTATGCTTCAACTAAAAAAACATAAAAATAAGTTAGCCGATTTATGTAATAAAAATTTAGCTATTAAAAAGTTGTATTTTTTTGGATCGGCTTTGTCTTCAAAATTTAATGAAAAAACAAGCGATTTAGATGTTTTTGTTGAAGTTGCTGACTTGCCGCCTGAATCTTGTGGGGAAAATCTAATTAATTTTTGGGATAATCTTGAACTACTGTTCAATAGAAAAGTAGATCTTCTCACAGACAGTTCTTTACGTAACCCATTTCTTAAAAGAGAAGTTGAACAAACAAAAAAATTAATATATGACAGAGAAAATCGCAAAATACTTATCTGATATTCAATTAGCTGTTTTACTAATTGATGAATTTTTAGCTGGAATAGAGAATTTTACAAACTATCAATCTGATAGAAAAACTCAAAGTGCTGTAGAAAGACAATTAGGAATTATTGGAGAAGCAGTTAATAAAATTCGACAAGAAGAAACAGAAATTTTAAGTCAAACAAAGCAAATTGTTGATTTTAGGAACCGTATTATTCATTCTTACGATAATATTGATGCCACAATAGTATGGACAATTCTTAAAAAATACTTACCTGCATTAAAAAGTGAGGTTGACGCTAAACTTGAAGAATTTTCTGCTTTAGAAAAGAGAGTATGAATATTTTCTTTGCAAACTATCTGAAAATCAACCCTACTGCACTTTTTTTAGCGCCGATGGAGGAAGTTACCAACAGTGCTTTCCGAAGGATTTGCAGAAGTATGGGCGCGGATATTTTGGTGTCAGAGTTTGTATCTTCTGAAGCTCTGATTCGCGATGTGCAAAAGAGTTTCGATAAGATGGTTTATGATGAAAGTGAAAGACCTTTTGGAATTCAAATTTTTGGGCACGATGAAAACTCATTGGTAAAAGCAGCATCGGTTGCGGAAGAACAACACCCCGATTTTATTGACATAAACTGGGGTTGTCCTGTGAAAAAAGTGGTAAACAAAGGTGCCGGCGCAGCCATCTTGAAAGATATTCCGAAAATGATTGCCTGCACCAAAGCCGTTGTGAATGCCGTGAAACTGCCCGTTTCTGTTAAAACCCGCTTGGGATGGGATATGAACGACAAACCCATCGTTTCTGTAGCAGAAAAACTACAAGATGTAGGAATTCAAGCCATTACTATTCACGGGAGAACGCGCTCGCAACTCTATTCCGGCGTGGCAGACTGGACACTTATCGGGGAAGTTAAAAGCAATCCCAGAATGAAAATCCCTGTTATTGGCAACGGCGATATCAATTCCGGAGAAAAAGCAGTGCTCTATAAAAACAGATACGGCGTTGACGCGCTGATGATTGGCCGCGCCGCAATTGGAAACCCGTGGATTTTTACGGAAATAAAGTGCGCTTTTGAAAACCAAACTTTTACGGCACCAAATTTAGATGAACGTATTAACATTATGCTACAACACCTAAAAAACCATATTACCTCGGTAAACGAAATGAAGGCGTGTCTCGAAATTCGCAAACATTATGCAGGATATTTTAAAGGAGTGAGCCATTTTAAGCCCACCCGCTTAGAACTAATGAAAGCCACAACCCTCGAACAAATCGAAAAAACCTTATTAAATCTTTAAATCTTGCTACTAAGGGAGCTTTAATAAATAAGGGTTTAATGCATTAAATTTTAAATCTTAAATCTTTAAATTTTAATTATCGTGTATATTCTTTGGCACATCCAACCAGTGTGCGTACTCTTTTCCCAAACTTTTCACGGCTTTTTCCCATACTTTTTGGGTAGGTGTTTTGAGAATTATCTCTTCATTACCTTCGGCAACCACCCACATTTTTTTCTTAATTTCTCTTTCAAGTTGCCCGGGTTCCCAGCCTGAGTAGCCAATAAAAAACTTAAAATCCATTTTAGGAATCTTTGTATGTTCAAAAATGGCTAACAAAAGTTCGTCATACCCGGTGTAAACGTGGGGTAATATCTCTTCCGAGAGTTTACAATTTTTGAAATTGTGCAAAGCAAAAGCACTGTGATGCATAACAGGACCTCCCGCAAAGACAGGCATATCAATTTTCACACCTGTAAGTGCTTGGCGTACAGTACAATTTAACTCCTGATTTAATATCAAACCCATACAATTTTCATCATTTTTCTCAATGAGTAATACTACACTTCGGTTAAAAAATGGGTCGTTGTAAAAGGGAACAGAAATTAACAATCTCCCCGTGGCAGGCTTTAAAAGCGTGGGCTTAACATTTAGTAACGACCTCATATCTATACTGACCTTCGAATATCAGTACAATAACGTCTGAACTATGATTTTCGTATATACTACCAGGCAAATAATGGGCGATGTGCCATCAACGCTTTCACTTTTGCGGCAACTTTTGCAATAACTTCCTCATCGGTAATATTGGAAATCACTTCATCTATCAGTTCCACAATGGTTTCCATCTCGTCTTCTTTCAAACCGCGGGTAGTAATAGCCGGAGTACCCACACGAATTCCCGAAGTAGTAAACGGCGTGCGGCTATCGAATGGCACCATATTTTTGTTAATAGTAATATCTGCCAACACCAGTGTGTTTTCCACTTGTTTGCCGGTAATTTCCGGAAATTTTGAACGTAAATCTATGAGCATTAAGTGATTATCAGTTCCTCCGCTAATTACTTTATAGCCTCTGTCGGTAAATGCTTTCGACATTACCTGTGCATTTTTCGACACCTGTTTAATATAATCTAAGTATGTATCCGACAAGGCTTCGCCGAATGCTACTGCTTTTGCAGCAATCACGTGTTCGAGCGGTCCACCCTGAATTCCAGGGAAAACAGCAGAATCTAACAACTGAGACATCATTTTTATTTCCCCTTTGGGGGTAGTTAGTCCCCACGGATTTGGAAAATCTTTACCCATAAGCATAAGCCCGCCGCGCGGACCTCTCAATGTTTTGTGGGTGGTTGTAGTACAGATATGACAGTAAGGTACTGGATTGTTTAACAAATCTTTGGCAATCAAACCGGCGGGATGTGAAATATCGCCCATCAAAATAGCTCCAATTTTATCGGCAATTTCGCGCATCCGTTTCCAATCCCAGTCACGCGAATAGGCAGAGGCACCTCCAATAATCAGTTTCGGGCGTTCACGAAGTGCTACTTCTTCCATTTTGTCGTAATTGATAGTTCCTGTCTCCTCTTCCACACAGTACGCCACCGCTTTATACAAAATTCCTGATGAATTAACAGGAGAGCCGTGCGAGAGGTGCCCGCCGTGCGACAAATCCAATCCCATAAAAGTATCGCCGGGTTTTAGGCAGGTCATCAATACCGCCATATTTGCCTGTGCGCCGGAATGGGGCTGCACGTTTGCCCATTCTGCTCCAAACAGTTCTTTCGCTCTGTCAATGGCCAACTGTTCTGTTTTGTCAACTATTTGACAACCACCATAATATCTTTTCCCCGGATAACCTTCGGCATACTTGTTAGTTAATACCGAGCCCTGCGCTTCCATTACCTGGTCGCTTACAAAATTTTCAGATGCAATTAACTCAATTCCGTGCGTTTGTCGTTCACGCTCCTGTTGAATCAATTCAAATACTTGTGAATCTCTTTTCATAATGACTATTATTTTGTTAACTAATTAATTTTCTTGCATTTATCTTTGTTCATAAAAACAGGCAAAAGTATGCTATTTTTGTTAAAAAATTAAGTTCCATAAAATAAAAAACCTGAAAGTGTGTTACTATATGGATATTATTTCTGTATTCAACCAATCTTTTTTCTGAAATGAGTATTAATCGTTGTATCTTATTCTTGTCCTTACTTCTAATTATCTTCCAGCATACCTTAGTAGCGCAAACTAAAGGCAGTAATGAACTTAAGTTGATAAATGTGTCTGTAGACACTGTTTATCCACAATATGTAACCCTAACTTATGAGTTTAATGAAGCGGCGGAAAATGAATATGTAATGATTTATCAATGTTGCAACTATTGTAACAAACAAACCAATTATGATTGTAGAATAGATTCAACCTTGATGAGTGTTACTAATTTACAATGGGTTGACTCTAAAGGAGTAGCCATACCTGTTCATTACAGCATAGGATGGAAACTGAGCGGTGGGTCTGCCCCACAATGCAATATGGTATTACTCTCTTCTCCTTCAAACAGCGGCTGTAAAAACTCCTGTGTACTTGAATGGAATCCTTACATATATTATCTTGATTATGAATGGGGTAGCGATAGTATTACGGGGAAATTGGATGCGATTGATTACTATATTTACTTCAAAAATGTTAACAATAATGGTAATTTTAAACTTTTTGATTCTATTATCGGTGGAGGTGAATCTATCAATAAAAAACGGTACGAGGCAAGATTTTTAGAGAATAATACTAATTATGAGTTTTTTGTAAAAGCAGTTAGAAAAACTGATGCCATTTTTTCATTTTCCAATATTGCAAAATTTACAACCGGAAATGAAGAGATTGCTCCTGTTGATATAACTATTAAGGGAGTTTCTGTAACAGACGATAAATTTATTAGTATTGATGTAACCACAGGCTATTTTTCTACTCCTTTCAATCAATTGCATCTGTTTAGGAGTGATAACTCTTCCGCTTTCACCAAGTTAAAATCATTAGATTATAATTCTATCAGCAATAATTATCAATTTACCGATTCAACTGCTAACCCAAATAAGGGGCTCTATCGCTATAAGGTTGTTTCTGAAAATATGTGTAAAGCAAACGACACATCGAATATAATGACGAATATTTTCTTAGATGGTTTCAGAGCGCAGAACGAGAAATATAAAGACAGTATCTATTTTGTTCAGCAGGGGTGGTCTCCGTTAGATACTTTTGAATTATTGCGTGTGGTGGGTAACAAAAAGTTTGTTATTAAAGATTTTCTAACGATTGATAACAGCCGTTGTTTAGTGGATATTGAAGCTTATATGGGTGAGAGGTCGGTGGTTAATTATCAAATCAAATCCAAAAAAAACTATTTCTCGAATATTATTTCCATTGACCACGAGCCTGCGGTAAAATTTCCCAATGCTTTTTATCCCCTCAGCAAATATAGAGAGAACCAAACATTTTACCCTATTTTAACATTTGCTTCCGAAGATAATTATTTATTCATTATCTACAATCGCTGGGGGCAGGAGGTGTTCAGAGCCACAAAACCCCCTCATTACTGTTTTTCAGATCCTAGAAGAGTGGATTTGGAATGCCTTGACCAAAACAGATATGAATTTCGCAGTTGGGACGGCACTTTTCAAGGGAAAGATGCACCGGCAGGATTCTATACTTATAAGATCTCTTACAGTTTCAACGAAAAGTCAGGACGTTTTTCTACTTCCGGGTCTTTTATGCTGGTGCGGTAGAACATCTATTCACAAATTAACTTGTTTAAAAAGAAAACGTACTGTCTGAGTAAAGTGTTTCTCAATTAATCCGTCGATGCAGAGAGCCAAATGCGTTTGTATAAATAGTTTAAAAATAAAATACTATGTAAAGAGCACCTCCCAAATTATTTGTGCTGAATTTGCTCGACCATCTTGCTGGTGTCTGAATATCAGTTCTTTGCTCCACAACGCCCGATAATACATTATACCCTTCTGACTCTCTATGCGTTTGACGATTATAAGTAAAAACGTAAGAAAGATTTACTTGCCCACCTAAAGCAATTTTAGGCGCAACAAACACTTCCATACCCGCTGTCAATTGTGCGCCAATTGAAAAAGCACCATTATTTTTGTTAAGTAATGTTCTTGTATATTTGCTTGTAGGTGTTTGATAATAAGCGTCTTGAAAAATAGTAGGCTTCTGATTAACCTCCGTCATAATATTGCCGTAGGTGTATTTAACAGTAGCACCATAATAGCCAAGTAAGAGGTCAGCGCCAAAAACTCCAACAACACGTTTCTTGCCATAGCGATACTCACTCCCTAAAGCTATACTCAATCCTGATGTGTTTTTTTGAACATAATCAGTAACGATGGCTACCGATGAATTATTTTCGAAGAAAGCAACATCGTCGCGAACATTGTTCGCATCTGTAATTGATTCTATGGTAATTCCCATATTTGCTCTAACTGCCAACTTGTTTGTTACCATATATTTCGACATAATTGACACTGTTGGATAGGGCATCCCGCTAAAATAGGGTGTCCCCTGAAAGCCCGTGATGTTATTTGCTCCCCAAAAAACGGTTCCTAAAGTGCGAAGAAGTGGAAGCATGTCAGCACCAATTGCCCAATCTCCTTTCTCGTGCAACAAGACCCTTTCTTTTTTCTCCTTTTTACATTTTATTTTGGTTTCAATATTTTCTGTATTCTCTTGAGCGACAACAGAGAATCCAAATAAAATCAAACCAATCCACACGATTATTATTTTTTTCATATTAAATGTTTTATTGGTTTAACTTTATATTAATCCTCCGTAAAATAAAATTGAACACTATTTTGTTCCATAACAGGTTTGAGGGCACTTAAATAAGAATAATGGGTGAAACCACTTGGTAAATAAATGCCATTTTTAACTACGGTTGAATAAGTTTGAAGATCTCCGGATATTTCATAAAATGTAATCGTTCCGCGATACGGATTCGATTTTACGGTTATCTGTACATTCTCTGATAATTCCTTTATCGGGATATCTATAGAAACAAAGCCAGCAGCATTTGATCTTCCAATGTAATAATTTTTTTCATTGCCTCTTGTTACTTCTACAACAACATCTTTATTTTCTTGCGGTACCCATTCTAAAGTTGGAATAGTGTAAGGTGGACCACTGGGAACTTGGTAAAATTCTTTTTCCACATTGAATTGATAAATTGCTGTATATTTATATTCAGGCTCAACACCTATCAAATTATAAGTTAAAAGTAAATTTTCATGTATAATATTAGAGGCATTTGCTGTAGCATTCTTCCCCAAAAATGAGTAAAGAACTTCTTTTTGCACAAACTTGGGAATAAAATTACCGCCTTCTTGAACAAATTGTTCAAATACATAGTGTTTTCCTTGAAACGAAGGTACACGAATAGTAATTTGTGCAGAGTTGACAGTGACAGGAATATCTATGGAAAATTTTCCCTGACTGTCTGTGGTAGTCTCAAAACGTTTAATACCACTTGCTGTAGCAGAATAATAGGAATATGGAACATCTACAAACACATTAACATCAGATGCCGGAACACTTTCTTGATTGTTGAGTGTAATTCCTGCAGGATACAACACAATTCCTTGAATGGTAGCTTTATATTGACAACTATCAATATTCAGCTCTGTTTGTTCAACCTTTTTACAACCGGAAATACCGATTAGTAATAAGGCTACTAATGCATAAAGGCAAAGTTTACTTTTCATAAATTTGAATTTTAGTTAAAGGGGACCCTGAATAATTAATTTTAACATCTTAATTTTTCAAAAAGCCAAAGTCCGTTAAAACTTTTTGAAAAAAACTTTAGAAGTCGTGGCAAAAATATTATATTTTTCTAATCCAACAACCATTTTTTTTAAATACTATCTATCAGTTATTTAATTATCTCTTTTATCTATTTTTTTCTTAGATTATCGATATTAGTAACTCTAAAATACGATACCTATTCGCAAACCAACTTGTTTAAAAAGAAAACATAACGTTTTCCTTTTCCACGCTGACTGTTTTTAATGTATTGATAACCGGAGAGCAGAAAGTTATTGTCGTACCAATGACGCATTGAGATATTTGAACTGTACTCCAACACATCCATTTTGCTTGGCAATTCTATCGGCGTGGCAGATTGCGCGCTCAGCACTTTCTTGCCATTCATATATTGCGAAACAATTTCGTTCTTATACGCATAATAAAACAAAGTATTATCTTCATTATCCTGATGCAAGCCCACCAAATTAAACACCGACTGCGTTAACACATTTCTTATTGGAAAATACCACTCGTTGATTAGAACTCCTTGCGCATTAAACTCTAAAATAAAGGCATTCAAGTATCTATATCCCGCAAACACTCGCGTTGGCGGTTCATTATATCCATAATATCCGTACCCCCGATAAGATGTTGAAGATGTAGTATATTGATATTCGGGATAATACAATTCCGTAATGGCAAAAACATGTCCGTTTACCTGCTTGATATGCCCATACATAGCGGCATTCGGCTCTGCGAGCAGTTTGTTTGATGTTTCAATATCTCTCGACAGCAGTGCGCCGAAAGGATAGGTGTTGATTTCGGAAAATTTATTCATAGAGAACAGCATCGTATAGATTCCCGAATAACTACCCTGATTTTTTTTCTCTTTAATATTGGAATAACCACCTGTAATCAACAACGAATCGCGCCCCACTAATGCAATTTTTGCCGAATTATAAACAATTTCGGGATATACCGGAAAGGTTTTTTGAGATATTACTTTTCCGGAATAATCGGTAATAAAGAGTTCCGCACGTGAGCCTTTTCTGTTTTTAATAAACAAACAAAAGGCAGTTTTTTTAGCATTAGTATCAATAACAAAAGATTCTATTGAAAATATCTCATCATCAGTTAATTGTAGAGATTGCCGGATATCTGTTTTGTAATTATAGAAAACTATGGTTTTTATCTTTTGGTCGTTAACTATCGTAAACAAATGGTCATCTCTAACTTTAATAGAAGACACATATTGATATTTATGGTCTTGTAATTCAAAAAGTTGAAATAATTCGCTGCGCAAATCCCATTCTAACAGGTAGTTCTTCAAAGTATCTTTTCTAAATGCCTGTTTACTAAAGAAGAAATAGAGCTTATTACCGGAAAAATCGGAAGCTTGATATTGACATAAATTTGGAAGTTTAATTTTGTAAATATTTTTTTTCACAAGATTGTTATCGTATTGAAGAAAAATCCATTGCGCCGTATCCAGACTCAACACCGCACTTTGATAAAAAACAACTACCCCCTGATTAGCGATAGGAACAAAAAAATAATCTTGCTGATCTTTAGCACTTTCAAATTCCGCACGAATGGGAGGGTCTATTTGGGCACAAGCGGGGAGAAAGGAGAAAGAAGAAAGGAGAAAGAAGATTATTAATAATTTAAGATTTAAAGATTTAAAATTTAAAGAATTGGATATGTAACTTGTAACTTGTATAGGGGAACTATTGCAACTCATAACTTTAAATCTTAAATTTTAAATTTTAAATTTTAAATCTTTAAATCCTTTATCACTTCCGCTGCCATAAAACAGCCGAACACTGCCGGCATATAAGAGACAGTTCCCACCACCGAAAGTTTATTGATTTCGGGATTTGGGTCGATTTCCAGCGCATTTTCAGGAACAATTTCAGGGGAGAAAACGGCTTTGAAACCACTTTTCACACCCAAACGGTGCAGACGCTTGCGTATGGCGTGGGCTAAACCACATTGGTAAGTTTTTTTTATGTCGGCAACTTTTACCAACGAGGGTTCCATTTTTCCGCCCGCCCCCATCGCAGAGATAACTCGGAAATTTCTTTGTAGTGCAAAGTAGAGCAGATACACTTTTGGGGAAAGGGAGTCAATGGCATCAATCACATAATCGTAGTTTGCCATATCCAGCAGTTTTTCGGTGCCTTCATCGCGCACAAACTCTTGAATAACATTAAGTTTTATTTCCGGATTAATAAGGCGCAACCGTTCTGCCATTACTTCGGCTTTGGGGCGTTTCAGTGTATTTTCAAGGGCTAACAGTTGGCGGTTAAAGTTCGAGTATTCCACCACATCCGCATCCACGATGGTCATTTCGCCAATTCCGGCGCGGGCAAGTTGTTCGGCACAGTAGGCACCCACCCCGCCCAATCCAACTAAAAGAATATGAGAGTTTTGTAATTTCCCTAACGCTTCACTTCCGAGCAACAACTCGGAACGAATCCATTTTTGGTTATGTATGTTGTTATCTTCTTGGGGCATTACTTTACTCACATCGTAATTTGTCCGCAAAAATACATTCTTAAATAGATAAATGCAGAATTTACGCAAACTCTACCTTTTTATTACCGCCCGTATCGGATTCAAAAACTTATCCAACAATCGTAAATCTTCCGTAATAATTTCCGCACTGCCGGTCATTTCCTGACTGAATGTGAGTTCTTTTCCATAATTTGTAACCAACGAGGCAGGAAATTCCACCTCCAGCATATATGCCTTTTTGTTGTCTTCAACCGTTACCGGAACTAATGAGATGTTTTTGATAATTACCCGCACCATCCCAAACTCCAGATGGGGATAATTGTCGAATTTTACGTTAACCGCTTGCCCCTCTTTCACTTTGCCCGCGCC
>Ga0209737_10000917_pt1 | contig 22298 bp, 23 predicted proteins | sample TergutCu122P3_FD_187284 | JGI IMG/M metagenome (GOLD analysis project Ga0209737, IMG submission 187284) | Cubitermes ugandensis P3 segment gut microbial communities from Kakamega Forest, Kenya - Cu122 P3 (SPAdes) (version 2) | ecosystem: Host-associated > Arthropoda: Insects > Digestive system...
CGCGTCGTTTCGTACCTGCCCGTTACCGAGCTTGCGAGGTCTACGGAGCTGGATCCTCGCAGAGGGCACCGGCCTACGCTAGTTCATACCTTGCCATTTCAGCGACTTTTTGGCGCCATAAAGACACAATTTTATCATCATCTTCTAAATAAGAAATCGGTTCGCCCAGCTTAACTTCAACTCTGGCGCGATTAAAAATGTTCCAGTTGTAATGTTCCACGCCTGTAATTGACATCGGAACAATATCATATTTCATTTTCTTAGCTAAGGCTACAAAGCCGAGGTTAATATCTTCGATTTTCTTGTTTTTGCGGATACCGCCCTGCGGGAAAATACACAAATTCCACTTAGCGCGCGAAACTTCAATACAACTTTTAATTGTTGCAGCCTCCGGTTTTTCGCGGTTTACGGAAAACGCACCAAGACGCCATATGTTTTTTGCCAGCCATTTTTTTACTTTGTCCGAATTCTCAAAAAGCTCTTTTTTTGCCATAAAAGTCATTTTTCTGCCCGAAGCGTCAGTAACCAAAAACGGGTCAAGGTATGAAATGTGGTTTGAGGCGTAAATATAGTTCTTATTCTTTTGAATTTTTCTGTTTCTGAAGTATTTTATTTTGTAAAAAACCCAGGTGAGCGGTCTGAAAACCACAAAAATCGCGTAATATTGGTAAAGACGGGTCAGGAAATTGAAATCTTTCGCGTATTTTCTGGTATAATTCTTCTTCGGTTTTTCAAGCTTTTTAATTATTTCATCATAATTCGTGAGTTCATGGACTTTTTCACTCCAAATTCTAACCATTTCCTCGGTATCTTCTTTGTATGGTATGGGTTCACCAATATTGAAAATTATTCTTGTGCCTTTGGTATGTCTCTCATCGTGCGACGTACCGACAATTCCAATGGGAACAACAGGGCATTTAAGACTTTTCGCTATGCCTGCAAAACCGCGGTTAATATTTTCCAGGTTCATATGTTCAATGCTGTCGCGTGTTCCCTGCGGGAAAAGCCCGAGAACCCAGTCGGTTTTTTTAATACTGAGCGCCGTTTTAATTGTCGAAACCTGAAGTTTCTCTCTGTCCACTTCAAAAGCACCGAGAAAATCCATATAAAGCGCTGACCAGAAGTTTTCAAAAATCTCTTTTTTGGCCATGTAAGCAACAGACCTACCCTTGATAGCATTACACATCAAAAACGGGTCAACGGCGGAAATGTGGTTTGAGGCAACAATATAAAAACCTTCTTTTGGCAAATTTTCATGCCCCAAAACCTTGTAACCACAGGAAATTCGATAAATATTAGCGTAGCCGACAGTTGTCACAAGCCATTGAAAAAACGCCCTGAACCAGTTATATTCTTCCGGTTTTCTTTGTGCATAATTACGCATCAATTAATTTCTCCCAAATAACTGTGCGTGTAAATTTCTTTGTTCAGCAAAATCTGCGCAGTTTTGTAGATTTTAGCCTGTTCGGGGTTTGTTTTGTCGAATTCCAGTTCTTCAAGCTCGCAGAAATTTTTGCTCATTTTATAAAGAGCGCTCCAGATGCCCTTTAAATTGCCGTTTTGAGCATCATTGTGAAGCTCAACCGTTTGCGCATCAAAAGAATCAACTATCGCCGCGTCAAGCCCCGCACCGAGCGCTAAAATCAGAAACACGCGGTTAATCAGAGGGCGAAATTCTTTTGTACAGCCGTTTGAAATATTGGACAGGCCGACAACCGTCTTAATTTCAGGCTCAAAGCTTTCTTTAAACATACGGATAGATTCAAGCGCCGTACCGGCTTGAGCTTGGTCAACACAAACGGGCAAAACAAGCGGGTCAAGATAAATTTTAGAATTATCTATACCTGCGGCGTTTGCGGCTTCAGCCATTGCATATGCCAATTCAAAGCGCTCTTCTGCGGTTTTTGGGATACCCGCTTCACTCAAAGTAAGTGCAACAAGGTTTGAGCCGTATTTTGCCGCTAATTCAACGGTGTTTTGGAGTCTTTCCGGTACTGCGCTCGTGGAATTTAAAAAAGCAATTGAGGGATTTTTTAAAACCTCAAAACCGCTTTTCAGCTCTGTGAAACTCGTTGTATCTAAAGAAAAATTAACACCCGCAATATTATCTTGCACCAGTTCAATCAGCCACCTCATTGACCCCTCAAGAGAACCTTTAGCGGGGCCTATGTTTAAATCAATTATTTTCACACCACAATCAACCTGTCTTCTCACCAAATCCAGAATGAAACTTCCGTCACGCTCTATAATAGCCTGCTTTACGCTTGGTGAGATGATATGAATATTTTCTCCGATTAAACTCAAAACTCTTTCCTTTTTAAAGGGATGTGTTACAATCTTACCATAGAAAAACCATAGAAAAATAGGGAAGGGTTGAGATATGTTAAAAAAAGGTTTACTGGTAATTATGGCGCTTTTGATTGCGACACCTGCGTTTTGCGCAACAATCGGTTCGGTTGATTACGCAAAAGTTATTCAAAATTATTCAAAAGCCAAAACAGCTTACAATGAAATTGATGACAGGGCAACCGAGCTTCAGCGTTATTTAATGGACAAGGAAAAAGAATTTAAGAGAATTGAAACTCCTGTTCAGAAAGCCGCTTTTGAAGAAAGAACCGCAAAAGAATTTGCCGCAAAACAAGAAGCTTTTGCAAAATTTAAAGCACAAAAAGAAGAGAGTGTTGATAAAGAAATTATGAACGCAGTCAAGGCTGTGGCGCTTGAGAATAAGCTGGATGTCGTGCTCGATGAAGCAGCGCTTTTATATGGCGGGGTTGATGTAACTCAAAAAATAATTCAAAGACTGAACGGAAGATAAACGCCGTAAAATAATAACTGAAAAGGGGCTCATTAACGAGCCCCTCTTAATTTGTCTCTCTTATGTGCAATTTTATTTTTTTAACTCGATATTAAGCGCCTTTTTCAATGTTTGCGCCGGCATCGTTTAACATGTCAACAACAAGGTCATCTATAAATTCTTGCATTATTTCTGTCTGGCTGAAAGCTGCAAAGTCCATGTTGCTGCCATTACCGCTAATACCGTTACCGCTCATGCCGTTGCCACCCATTTCAAGAATGTTTGCGTAATTTTTGTTTACTATCATCACACGTCTCCTTTGTGCTTATATATATTTTATATATATAACAAGTATATATATCGGCAACTATTGCCGTAAATTTAGCTTTTGTTACAATTCTTTACAAGCATTTGAAGTTCGCTTCAGCTGCCTGATTTGGACATTATATTATTAATGATATTTTGAAAAAATAAAATAATAACGGCACCGAATTCGGTGCCGTTATGGGAGAGAGTTTTATTTCTCTGGGTATATATTAGTTAATAACTATTAGCCGCGAATTAAGCTAAGGGCAAGAGCAGGGATTTGGTTCGCCTGTGCCAGTACTGCAGTTGTTGATTGCTGCAGGATTTGGTATTTAACCATTTCCGAGCTTGCTTTTGCAACGTCTACGTCTGTGATTCTTGATTTCGCAACTTCAAGGTTTTCAACAGTGATTGATAAGTTCTCATAAGTTGAATCCATACGGTTTGAGAATGCGCCAATTAAACCTCTGTTTTGAGCTATATCGTCCATAGCGGAACGGACACCTACCATATAGTCACGAATAGCATCGCCGAAGTGTGTATCAGCCGGTACCGGTTGAACCGCAGAACCATCGTTGATTAATAGAACATCACCAAAGCTGGCACCATTGTTGTGGTCAACATCTAACCAGTCGGGAAGGGTTATGCCGGCAATACCTGTGTAAGCATTTTTCCGTTGTACTACCACGCCCCCCGAGGTCACATTTGCGCCCAGTGCAGACCAGTTACAGTTTGACAATGCCGGAGCAATATCAAGAGTGTTGATTTGGCTGGTACCTGTGGTATCTGAGTAAGCGCCGATTTGGATAATCATTTTTGCAAGGCTGCCATCTAAAAGCTTTTGGCCGTTGAATTGAAGACCATTTGCAATAGCGTCGATTTCAATTAATCTTTGTTTAACTTCCTGGAATAATGATTTTCTTCCGTCTAAGTTATACATATCGGAAGCTGCCTGGATACAAAGTTCGTTAATTCTTTGTAAGTGATCCCCTACGCTAATCATACCGCCTTCCGCAACGTTTACAAAGTTTTTCGCGTCTTGAATGTTGTCCATAGCTTTAGAGGAACCTCTGATTTGACATTTGGCTCTTTCTGCAATCGCCAAACCTGCAGCGTCATCGCCCGCGTGATTGATTCTAAGACCTGTTGAAAGTGAAACCATCACTTTCTCAAGTCCTGCTACGTTTCTGTTTAAATTGTTCTGAGCAATTAAAGAAGGAACGTTTGTGTTAATTGTGAGTGCCATTTTCTCTCTCCTATATTATGTTACTAATCTACTAATTACTAAATCTATACTCACTCGTTATCGAAATTTATTTCTGCAACTTTAGTTGGCAAGACCATATTTTTTAAGGACAAAATTGCCTAAAAGCGTTATGCCATAAGGTTTTTAGGTCTATAACTAAAGTTGGAAAAATATCCTCTGAACGGGGGAGAAAGAGGGTTAGTACAGGCTCATAGCAGACAGGTTTTGATAGCAAAGTTCGGCAGTGGCATACTTTTGCTCTGCGGCTGCAATTTTTTCATCTATCTTTATGTCACTGATTTTGTTTTGAATTTCAAACCGTCTTGCCCTAAGAATTTTAAGTTGTTCTACAATATCAGGTGTTTGCTCTTTTTTGCCGAGTGTTTTCTCGTATTCCATAAGGGTTTCAGGTATTTTCATAATCATAAGAGGTTGTTCCTGCTTAGTCTCTAAGTCTAAAATTTGCCTGCTCAACTCGGCTATTTCTCCTTCAAGCGCCTTCTCTCTTTCTTTCAGGCTTTCGACACCTGCTTCTGTCAATTTCTTCTTTACACTTTCCAAACGTTGTTCTGTCTGTTTTCTGGCAGCAGGTTTTAAACCCGGAGTTTTCAGCTCTGCTTCGTACTGTTTTTTCTTTTTTATGCGCGCAGCGTTTACAAGCAAACTTTTTTCCACACCGTGAAGCTCGTCTTCCGCTTTGCTTTTTTCGTCGGATTTTGTTTCAAGCAAATGTTTTATTTGGTGATATTCAATAATTAATTTATATTCAGGGTCATCTTGTAATGCTTGTTTTCTTTCCCGTAATGACAAAAGTCTTCCACGTGCCATATCGCGTGTTTTTTCGGCATCTTCCAGTCTGCGTTTAAAGTTCGCCGTTCTCCTGGGCAGCGGGCCTGCTCCTTTAGTTATTCTTATTTGGTCGATATGTGGTTCGCTATACGCCGTAATTTGACCCTTGGATTGTCCTTCAACGGTTTTTATGACTTCAAAAGGATAAGTTGCATATTCTTCGCCTAATTCGCCTATTTTTATCCTTTCCGTAATTTCCGCTATATATCTTTTAAAATTATTTCTCATACCGGGTTGAACTTGAAGCCATTTGGTGTAAGGCATTGAAGACCTTTTCCAGTTGCAATCGCCACACATTACAATATAGTTATCAGTTTTATCTTCACCCCCATAAGCAGGATTTTTAGGTATAACATGTTCCGTTGTTGCCAGTGAGTGCGATAATAAGCGATAGGCAATTTCACCGCTTGAACGTCTTGAATATTTTGCAAAAAACGCCGGAGCGCTGTCGGTTGAAGAGGGAAGGGTCGACGCAATTTCACAAATTTCTTCAAATTTTCCGGCATACTGGCTGTGTAAAGACTTTCTGTGTTGCTCAAGCTTTTCTAAGAAATCTTTTCTTTTGAAGGGCTCTTTGGCTTTATCTTTAATATCTGTTTTGGTATTTTTCACAAGTTCCGCGATTGCTCTTCCCTGCGTAGCGTTCAGGCCCTTCACAGCAGTTTTTTTAACTCTTTCCAAAATTTCAATTTGGGATTGTTCCAGATTTTCCAGATATGTTCTATTTAATGTTCTTACGGAATTTAAAAGGTTGTCGTCAGGGTGTGTTTTCAGGTGTTCGATAATTTGCGCGACAACTTCTCCCTCGGTTTTTTTATAAATGCGACTTTTTGATTGAAGTATATCAGCTAATTCTTCACCCTTTTTATCTCTGGCATCACGAGTAAAGGCATTCAGCCGCCTTAGCAAAATGGTCTGACAGCCGCAGGAAGCACAGGGAACATCATATAAATTTTTGGGCGCAAAATTGTCGGACGAACAGGCAAAACCCTTAAATGAAACGGGCAAGGAAGGATTCAATTGAGAAATATTTGTTGAACGCTCAAAAGTGTCATTCCTTTGCGCACCTAAAAGAGGTCGCTGAATTAATTGCGGGTAAATTTTATGGTCATTCTCCGGCCTGTTGGTGCAATAGTTAGTCCCGCATGTGTTTAAAGAATTCGCGGGGCTTATTCCTAATATCATCCTGTTCTCCCTGTGTATATTTCAATATAACCTCATGAAAAATTTTTTTGAACAATTGAATTTCAAATTGAAACAATGCTTAATGTGTTGTATATCAAGGATATACGGGATAAATACCACATCTTCTATTGTTTAATTTTTTGTTTGTAATAATATGGGGGAGTAGAATTTACACATAAAAAGGAGTGAAAATATGGTAAATGTAGCGATTAACGGATTTGGCAGAATCGGCCGTAACACCTTGCGCGCCGCTGTTAGAGACGGTATTTTTGAAAAATTAAATTTTGCGGCAATTAATGACCCGGGCCTAAAACCCAAAGATGCGGCTCATATTTTGAAATATGACTCTGTTATGGGCAGGTTTTGCGGAACAGTCAGCGCTGATGACGACAGCCTTACCGTAAACGGCAAAAAAATTAAATTTTTCATGGAAAAAGACCCCGCAGCATTACCATGGAAAGAACTCGGTGTTGAAGTTGTAATTGAATCAACAGGTTTCTACACTGACGCTGAAAAAGCAAAAGCTCACATTACAGCCGGTGCAAAAAAAGTTATTATTTCTGCACCTGCAACTAACGAAGATGTGACTATCGTTCTTGGCGTTAACGAAGATGATTACGATTCTTCTAAGCACCATGTAATTTCTATGGCATCTTGCACAACAAACTGCCTGGCTCCTGTTGCAAAAGCAATCGACAAGAATTTCGGTATTATTAAAGGCCTTATGACAACAACTCACTCTTACACGGGCGACCAAAGATTGCTTGACGCCGGTCACTCTGACCCACGTCGCGCAAGAGCGGGTGCATTGAACATCGTTCCAACAACAACAGGTGCGGCAAAAGCAGTTTCACTTGTTCTTCCGCAATTGAAAGGCAAGTTGAACGGTTTTGCATTACGTGTTCCGACTCCTGACGTTTCGGTTGTTGATGTTGTTTTTGAAACAGAAAAACCTGTTACAAAAGAATCAGTTAACGAAGTTCTTAAAGCTGCGGCTGATGGTAAAATCCTTGTGTTTGAAGAAGCACCGCTTGTTTCAACCGACTTTATCGGCTCAAGCAACTCTTCAATTGTTGACGCGGCATTGACTATGACAATCGGCGACAATATGGTTAAAATCATTTCTTGGTATGACAATGAAATGGGCTATTCAACAAGATTGGCCGAAACTACGTTGATGGTTGCAAATAAGCTGTAGTTTGAAGCGAATATAATTTAAACGGCGCCTTTTTGTAAGGGCGCTGTTTTTTATTCCTCCTCATCAAAATTTATAAACATAGCGTTTAAATGGTCAATATCTCTGTGCATATGTTTTATCAGGGGATATAAATTTCCTATTTCTTCAATTTCACGCTTGTTTGAACAATATTCTTTTAAAACAGAGCCCATGCCATAGGCGTCGTCGGCTAATTTTGACATTTTTTCGATTTTTTCTTTTTGCATGATTTTCCTTTCTTGGACAAATAGGTCAAATATTATCATGATTTTGCGTCAAAATAGGTCATATGTCAAGGTTAAATTTATTGGGTGAAAATATAAAAAAATACAGACTCAAAAAGGGATTGAGTCAGCAGGTATTGGCGGACCGTTCTATTTTATCCTATGAGTATATTTGCAGAGTAGAAAAAGGGCAAAAATTTATAAGTCTTAGGAGTTTATTTAGAATTGCCGATGCCCTTGAAATTAAAATGAGCGATTTAATTAATTTTGACTAATTTTTCTGCTAAAATATTGTTGTGAAGGAATTTTTGACTGACAAGAGAGTTTTAATAGCTGTTTCACTCATCGGCCTTATTTTAGGCTTTGTATTGCTTGTGTTTAGTCAGGGGCGCTATACTACAGCCGCGCAATCCTACAGATTTTATAAATATGGCGTAGCGCTGGCGCAGGATAAAGATTACCAAAATGCGTATTATAATTTTGGCAGAATAGGTAAAAACGCCAAAGTTTATCCGCTTGCTGTCTACAAGCAGGCAATTTGCGCGCGAGAACTGAACGATACAAAAACCGCAATCAGAAAATTCAAACATTACATTAAAATAATTAAGGACGAAAGCCTTGAACCTGTCGGCTATTGGGAATTGGGCGAGCTTTATTACAACAACGGAAACTTTAGCGCCGCAAGCAAATATTACAAACAATTACAGAAAAAATACCCCAAGAGCGATTTTGCCTATGCTGCAAATTACCGCCTGGGTGAATTGTGGCAGGAAAAAACCCCCGAAGCTTCAAAAGAGCTTTTCTTGGGTTACATTAAGCACGCACCCAAGGGGCGGTTTTCGTTGAATGCGATTGAGCGCCTTGACATTCAGGACTTGAATAGTGAGGAGAAAATTATCGTTGCGAATTCGATGTATGAAAACGAAAAGTTTGGCGCCGTGGTCGAAATTTTGACACCTGTACAAAATGAAAAAAAGTGGTATTTACTGGGCAAAACCTATGTTAAAACGGATAAAAAAGACCTCGCCCGCGAAGCCTTTTTGAAAACTTTGCAAACAATGAAAGAAGATAAGGGTGAACAAATTAATAACACAATCTCAAATTTTGCCGCTGTTTCGGGTACCACAAAACTTCAGGCTTATGAAAAATTATTAAAAGAGGTTAAAAACCCCATAACTCTGGCGGGAATTTATTTTAATCAGGCACAGGCAATGCCAAGGGCCACGGCAATCACAAGTTATCAAAAGGCTTATAAAGAAAACCCCGAAGGGTTTTTCGCACCCGAGAGTTTATGGGAAATTTTCTTTGATTTATATTCTAAGGGCCAGTCTAAAGAAGCGCTAAAGGTCGCGCAAGAACATAACACGAAATTCCCCAATGCCAATTCAACGCCTAAAGTTCTTTATTTCGCGGGCAAAATCCATTTAAGAGTAGGGGATAAGGTTCAGGCAGAAAAATTCTTTAAAAAGGTCTTTGATACCTTCCCGGACAGCTATTATGCCTACCGTTCAAACGAAAAATTGAACCGCGAACAAGAACAGTTTAAAACAATAAAAGGTATTAACCTGCCTGACCAGGCTGCAATTTTACCTCTCCCCATTCAATCGAAATATCTATCTGAACTCCTTATGCTGCGAGATTTCGAAACAATCGAAAGTTTTAAAATTCAGGATGAATTCCTCAAAAGTTGGCTTGCCAAGGTAAAAGAGAGTAATTCTTATTCAATTACGTTGGCCAGAAACGCAATGGCGAAAATCGAGAATAAGCCCGAAGCGGATGATGTTAAATGGAAGCTAATTTACCCGATTTACTGGTCAAAAACGATTAATTTAATGGCCGAAAACAGCAATGTGAGTCCGCATATGATAATTGCCATTATGAAAGAAGAAAGCGCTTTTGACCCTATGGCTAAAAGTTCCGTAGGTGCTCTGGGTTTAATGCAGATTATGCCTGATACGGGTAAATTTGTTGACCCTGACAGCTACAGCACTTTCAAACTGTATGAACCGTTTTATAACATGTATCTCGGTTCAAAATATTACAGAATGCTTATCCGCCAGTTCGGCGGAAATGAAATGTTTGCACTCGCAAGCTATAACGGCGGCGCGGGTAATGTCATAAAATGGAAAGAAGATTTTTTTACCGGTGATTGCGATGATTTTGTCGAAAAAATTCCTTTCCCCGAGACCCGCAGTTACGTTAAAAAAGTTTTCGCAAGTTACTGGAATTATTTGAGAATTTACGGCAAAAGCTAAAAGTGTTAAGCGTTTGCAAATTACAATTGTTAATAATAGAATATTGCCATGGGAGAGAGCAGAAAAACAACCTACAGGGGTACGGTTAAGAAAGCAAAAAAACAGAAGAAAAAAGGTTTTTTTCTTTATCTTTTTAATATGATGACCTGGGCTTTTATGATGATGATTCCGGTTGTGTTAGCAGGTATTGTTGCTTTCAACCTTTATTTGATGTCTCTGCCGCCCATAAGCAACTTTGATGACATTAAGCCTAATCCCGTAACAAGCATTTACTCGGAAGACGGCGAAATTATTAAAACCTTTACACCGTATAAATTTGAACATGTTTCGATTAAAGATATACCGCAATCTCTTAAAGACGCGATTATTTCAACCGAAGATAAAAACTTTTATAACCACCGCGGTTTTGACACGGTCGGTTTAGCCCGCTCGTTGGTGGCAAATGTTCAGGCGGGAAGTCTGAAACAGGGTGGCAGCACAATCACCCAACAGCTTGCGAGGATTTTGTTCCTTTCAAATGAACGTACATTTGACCGTAAAATCAAAGAACTTGTTATTGCACACAGGATTGAAAAAACCATTTCCAAAGATGAAATCCTTGAAATGTACCTGAATGCGGTTTATCTGGGCGCCGGCACCTACGGCATTTTGAGTGCTTCAACAACTTATTTTGATAAGCAGCAATGAACTCACTCTTGGTGAAATGGCTCTGATTGCAGGCTTGCCTCAGGCTCCAAGTATTTATTCGCCTTTTAATAACCCCGAAGCGGCGCTAAAGCGAAGAGATTGGGTTCTCAAAAGAATGTACAAAATGGGCTGTATAACACGCGCCGAGTATAAAGAAGCCGTTAAAGAAGAATTGCATTTAAACACAAAACCGAGGCTTTATTCATTTAATAAAGCCCCTTATTTTGTAGACTATGTTCTTGCGGAGCTTGATTATTTAGGCTTTGACGAACAGGAAATTTCGCAAGGAGGCTTAAAGATTTATACAACCGTAAATTATAAAATTCAAATGGCCGCATCAGACGCCCTGATAAACGATTTAAAGGCTGCCGGTCTTACGCGTGATGTTACTCAGGCGGCGCTTTTTTCATTTTCCCCCACAACAGGCAGAATTTTTGCCTATGTTGGCGGCAAGAACTATGAATCAAGCCAGTATGACAGGGTTACAAATGCAATCCGCCCGCCCGGTTCATCTTTTAAGCCTTTTGTTTATGCAGCTGCAATCCAGCAAGGACTTAGAGCAAACGATACTCTTGAAGATACGCCTATTACAGTCGGAAGATGGACGCCAAAAAATTACGGTGACAAATACCGCGGCAAAATTCCTGCATGGCTTGCAATTGCCGTTTCTTCAAATGTTTGCGCGGTAAAATTAATTCAAAAAATCAGCCCGAGTACTGTTATTTCGGTTGTACGCGATATGGGTATAACAACGCCATTGCAAAACGATATGACAATCGCGCTGGGGTCAAACGGTGTAAAGCTTTACGATATGGTTATTGCTTACGGCGCATTTGCTAACGGCGGTTTTAAAGTAAGACCTTTTGCGGTTGACAGGGTTGAAAATTCACGCGGGGTGGTGATTTATGAAAATTCCGGCCCGAAAATCATTAAAGTTATAGGCTACGAAACCGCAGCCGAGATGACTTCGATGCTTAAAAAAGTGATTGAAATGGGAACGGGTCAGGGCGCCAGAATCGGTCGTGAAGCGGCAGGAAAAACAGGTACCACCGACAGCTACCGCGACGCGTGGTTTGTGGGCTATACCCCCGATTTAGTCACGGGCGTCTGGGTAGGAAATGACGACAATTCGAAGCTCGGCGGGGTCACGGGTGGTACGGTGCCCGCTAAGATATGGGCAGACTACATGAAGGTTGCAGTTCAAAGTTTCCCCAATTCCGTGTTTGATTATCCCGAAACCGCACTTTCAAAAAATGTGGATGTTGAAAAAGAACCGCAGGAAATTCTGGAAGGAGGCGAAGCTGTGGAGTATACCGGTCCCGCAACCACCGGCACCGGCAATATCGCAACTCCGGCCGATAGCATCGGCAGCAGCAGCAGCAGAGGGCAGGTGCACAGCATTAATGAAACAATAAGGCAAAATTCTCAAAGCGCGCCATTGCCGCCTTTAGCTCCACCGATGCCGAGAAGACCTTTTGGCGGTCTGGAACAAGCGCCTTTGCCAAAACCCGCACCTTTGCCTGTGGATGAGGACTAAAAGCTTGTGGCAGTGCGATAGCGGCGGGATTAATTAATTATCCCCTCAAGCGCCTTTAAATTTTCATAATCCATCCCTGCTTCAGAAAGTTCTTCAGCCTCAAGCCCGAAGAGTGTGATGATGTTATGAGCCTCAACCCTGTCATTTTTTTTACTTGATAAAATTGACAAAACCCTGTCCACAGCACCTTCGCGGGTCATAAAAATTGAGGAATTGGTTTTGTGCAAAATCCTTTTCTTTGACTTTCCCATTAGGGTAGTATGGCACAAAAATCCATGCCCCGCAAAGGTAGTGTTAAGGTTTGTGAATATTTAATAACAAATTTTCTTTTTCCTGCGTTTTGTACGAACGAGAGAGATAAGAGAAAGGTTTTTTCATTATGATGATACAGAAGTTGGGTTTGGCAAATTTTAACGGTTGTTCATTTACAAACAAGGGGGGAAGTAACCGATTAGCAATAAAGCAATCAGAACCTGGAGACATTTTCTTTAAAGGAAGAGGTACTCCTGCAGGTCAGAATGTTCCGTCAACGGAGTTCGGCAAAATTGATTACAATAATCTGCTGACAGAGCAAATTACACCTGACACCGTGCAGCCAAGAGCACAGAGATTAGCGGAAAAACTTGATAAAGATATTCAATTTGCCGATGGCATTGCCCTCAAAGACGGTTCAAAACTTACAGGCAAAATTGAAGGCGACTTAAACCCCGCAGATTCTGTGACACTTAGTTATAAGGACGGCTTGATAGAGGAAGTTAGAATAGGCAGAAAAGAAAACGAACCTTACCATAACAGTTGCTACGGTTTATATATTGAAAAATATGAACGCAAAGATGATGGAACTTTCACTATAAAAATCCATAACGGTTTGGCAAGATATGGTGAAACATACAGCCACACAAGATTATCTTACACAAGAACTTACGACGCTGACAACAAATTAACATATACTAATCAACGAAGCATTTATCGGGAATATGACAGCGAGGTACCGAATATAAGCACATATTACAGGAAAGACGGTACTGTCGAAAAAATTAAAACTGATAATAAAACGGTACATTATGCCGAGGATGGCAAAACAGTAACTAAAATGGAAGGTAATCTTGTTGAATTAACTCCCAAAAAAGATGGCAGCGGGGAATATTTTAGTATATCTTTAAAACATGACAGCCATTACGGTGGCGAGAAAAAGTTTGCCGATTTAAAATTGCCTATGGATGTCGACCTGACTTCCGAACATAGCATCTTAGGAGTCGAAAAAGACATAATAACCTGCGAATTACCTGAAGATAAAGGTGGATTATCCAAAGTAACAATAAGCAAAAGCGGCTTTTTGCAAAATGATGATAAAATCCTTAAAGTAGCAGTTGAAAACGTGGAAATTATACAAAGAAACTCATAAGTTGAGGTCTTTACCTTAACCTCTCCATAAGTTCGTTTATTGAGGCAGTCGCGGCGTTAATTTCTTCAATACGGGCGCGAGTTTGCTCGACAAGCTCTTCTGGTGCGCCTGCAACAAATTTTTCGTTATTGACGCGCGCGAGGAGAGATTTTTTCTCGCCTTCAAGTTTCTCGATTTTTTTATTCTGGCGCGCGATTTCCTGTTCAATATCAATTAAACCTTTGAGCGGAACAATTATCTTAGAATTACCCACAACAGCGCTGGCGCTTTGTTTTTCAATCTTAGAATCGTCTGTGATAAATTCAATATTCTCAACTCGCGCAAGACGCTTCAGGTAGGGAAGAATTGGTTCAAAAAGCGCCTTCTCACCGAGGATTTTCACATTGATTGCGGTTGAAACAGGGATATTGAAGCTGGCACGAATGTTTCTAATCGCGCGAATGACAATAATAGCAAGCCTCATTTGAAAGGCGCCGCCGTGATAGTTATAAGTCTTTATGTCTTCATATTTCGGATAATCGGAAATTATAATCGGCTCATTGTGAACCATCAACTGCCAAATTTCCTCTGTAATATGAGGCATAATCGGGTGTAGAAGCTTAAGGAATTTCTCTAAAACTTCTACTAAAACCCTCTCATTTTTCTGAATTTTTGAAAATTCAATATACCAATCGCAATAATCATTCCAGAAAAAATCGTATAAAACGTGCGCAATTTCACCTATGCGGAAGTTTTCGAAGTTTTCATTAACCTCTTTTGTAACCTCGTTTAAGCGATCTAAAATCCACTTGTCGGCAAGGTTTAACTCTTCTGGCGCTTCTTTATCGCTTAAGTTCATCAGAACAAACCGCGAAGCGTTCCAAATCTTATTTGCAAAGTTTCTGCCATATTCAAAACGCTCGTCTGAAAGTTTAATATCCTGTCCGCCATATGTGGAAAGGCTTGTAAGGGTAAAACGAAGCGCGTCCGTGCCGTATTTTTCGATAATTTCAACGGGGTCAATTGTGTTGCCTTTGGATTTTGACATTTTTTGGCCGTGCTCGTCGCGAATAAGGCCGTGGATATAAACGGTTGAAAACGGCGCTTCGCCCGTAAATTCAAGGCCCATGGTTATCATTCTCGCCACCCAGAAGAAAATTATGTCAAAGCCCGTAACCAGAACGGTTGTCGGGTAAAATTTCTTGTAATCGGCACAATTGCCTTGAGCCCCGTCGTAGTGCTCTGCGTCATCCGCCTTCGCGGGCGCCGATGTCGCACCGGCTTCGCATGGCCACCCCATTGTAGAAAAAGGCCATAAACCGCTTGAAAACCAGGTGTCAAGCACGTCTTTATCCTGTGTATAGTTCGCAGGGTCGGGATTTTCAAGCGCTACAACCATTTTACCGGTTTTATTGTGATAATAAGCGGGAATTTGGTGCCCCCACCAGAGCTGTCTGGATATGCACCAATCGCGGATGTTTTCCATCCACATCAAATAATTTTTCTCCCATCTGTTAGGGACAAATTTAATCGTACCGTCTTTGACCTTGGAAATTGCTGCTTTTGCAAGAGGTTCCATTTTCACAAACCATTGTTCGCTCAAAAGCGGTTCAATTATAGTGTTGCAGCGCTGACATTTGCCCACCGCGTGCGGATGTTCGCGAACTTTAACCAGAACCTGATGGTCTTGAAGCATCCGAACCGTGCGTTCGCGTGCTTCATAGCGGTCAAGCCCGTGCAATTCAGGATGAACTTCAGCACATTTAATCATACAGCCCTTTTCATCAAGCACCCATAAGGGTTTCAAGCCGTGCCTTTTGCCGATCTCAAAGTCATTGGGGTCGTGCGCGGGCGTGATTTTGAGCGCGCCCGTTCCGAAACTTTTATCGACATACTCATCTGCAATAATGGGGATTTCCCTTGCAGTTAAAGGCATTACGCAGGTCTTGCTGATTAAATCTTTATATTTATAATCATTAGGGTTCACGGCAACCGCAACATCACCAAACATAGTCTCGGGACGGGTTGTAGCCACAACAATGGCGCCCAATTCATCTTTGAGCGGATATGAAATTTCCCAGAGTTTGCCATCCTGCTGTTCATATTCGGTTTCAATGTCCGAAATGGCGCTCTGGCAGCGCGGACACCAGTTTACAATGTATGCGCCCTTATAAATCAAGCCCTTATTATATAAATCCACAAAAACTTTTTTAACAGCGGCGCTGCAGCCCTCATCAAGCGTGAAACGCTCGCGCGACAAATCAAAACTTGCACCCAATTTCTTAAATTGCCCGAGAATTTTTGAGCGGTGTTCATTCGCCCAGTCCCACGTGATTTTAAGGAACTTCTCGCGCCCGAGTTTATGGCGGTCTTTGCCTTCGCGGGCAAGTTCTTTTTCAACAACGTTTTGGGTAGCAATTCCTGCGTGGTCACAGCCAGGGAGCCACAAAGCCTCATACCCTGCCATACGGTGATAACGAATTAAAATATCCTGCAGGGTGCCGTCAAGCGCGTGGCCCATATGCAAAACGCCCGTCACGTTTGGCGGGGGGATAACAATTGAATACGCTTCTTTATTGCTCGACGCATCAGCCTTAAAAAACCCGCCTTTTTCCCAGAATTTATAAATTTTTTCCTCGGTCTCACGGGCGTTATATGTTGTTGCTAAATCCTGCGCCATTTTCACCTTCTAAAATTGCCTCTATATTTTAGCACGGACATGGGCAAATTGTTAAGAGTTGTTAAAATTTTGAAAAACAACTAGCAAACTTTTTTATTTTCGCATTTTCTACAACTTGGTGCATATTCAAAGGAGAGTAAAATTATGTTAGTAAACAGTGTAGCGAATGTTGGTTTCAGCGGTAAGGTTAAATTGGGTGAAGGTTGTCTTAATAGAGGCTTGGTTATTGACACAAAAGATTTGGTCAGGGACAAAAGGTCTAAGGGTCTGGTGCGCTTAGACACAAGTGGCGATGACTACAGAAGCCTTTATACTATGAATACAGACAACGAGCGGATATATATCGGTGAAGACGGCACCGGACGCTATGGCAGCGGAAATTATGCAAAAGCCAATGAGGTATTTGAGGAAGCCGCAAGACCACGGCCACTTGTGCTTGATCTTGTTGCATAGGCAGCTAAACAATATAAATTCAAAGGAGAATAAAAAATCGTGTTAGTTAGTTCAATTTCTTTTGCGCAGAGCGCAATGTTCAAAACCGTAAAAAACAATACGGCAGATGTCAGTTTCGGCAAAAAAGAACCACCGCCAAAAAAAGATCATGGTTATTATGTTCAAAGACAAGAATGTTTGGGCAAAGAACACCTTACTGACGAAGAACTCAGGCTGAGGAAAATCTACGGCGAAGATTTGCACGTAAAAGTAGATGCTGACGATTATCATAATTTTTATCTTCAGGGAAAATGCGGTAAGAGGATATGGGTAGGCGATTCTGTCTGCGCATATTAAACCATTCAAATGATTGATTGGCTAAGTTTACGGACTGATTGGCTGCCGAGCGTAACAACAAAATGTGTAATGTAGATTTGCCGCGTTTCTGACGCGGCTTTTCTTATGAAAATAAGTCTTTAACTTTAACATCTAAAGCATTTGCAAGTGCCACAATCTTTTTCAAACTCGGGGAGGCCTTGCCACGCTCAATTTCTGACATATAATCCTGCGATAAACCTGAAAGTACCGCAAGCTTTGCCTGTGTGTAACCCTTCGTCTTGCGATATTTTTTTAGATTTTCTCTAAATAAATTTTCCGTGTTTATTGCCATATTTTAATTTTAGTGCTAAACTTCAAAATATAGTCGTGAATAAACACGAATTTAAGGTAGTTATGAACAAAAAACTCGAAAAAATGTCCAAACTGGCTGATGATGCCTATGGTATGAGCTCCATTTTAAAAGAATATTGTTCAAATAAGTGTGAAATTGAGGAAATAGGAAATTTATATCCGTTAATAAAATACATGCACAAGAACATCGATAATTTAAATGCTATGTTCATAAATTTTGAGGAGGAGGATTAGGCTCCTGTCAAATTTGCTTTGCAACGCTGGTTCTGCTCCTGTGGGTGGCTCGCTCCTATGCTCACCATCCTATACCCGCTGGGGGCATCACCGACCCCGTAAGGCTTGCGCTAACGGGAGTCGCGTCGTCGCCATGGAACGGTTACGCTCAATCCGCGCTCATCGCGCGTCTTGTGCTTCACACACCGCCGAAGGCATAAAAAAAAGGGAGTGTAACCTCCCATTTCCCCATTAAAAATCCTTACGTACATTATAGCACGTTTTTTAGTACTCTATACCTCTCCTAGCCATCACGCCGATGTCGAAATAGTGTTTAACGGGCTGCATCTCAGTCACAAGGTGAGCCATAGCCACAAGTTCCTGATGTGCACGCCTTCCTGTTAAAACAATTTCGAGGTTTCTCGGCTTTTTCATCAAAGCTTCTTTTACTTCGGATAATTTTAACATTCCCATGTCAATACAAATGTTGATTTCATCGAGAATAATGAGCCCGTATTGGCCGCTTGTTATCGCTTCTTTGGCAATTTCCCAGCCTTTTTTGGCTTCTTTGTAATCATCGATGTTCAAATTGTGCGAATAACAAACTCTGTCTAATCCGCATTGAATTACTTCAAGGTTTTCCGCAAAACGGCCTGACGAAGCGATTTCACCGTATGTTGTACCTTTATCGCCTTTGGTAAACTGTATGATTAAAACTTTCCAGCCGTGGCCGAGCGCTCTTAGAGCGAGACCTAATGAAGCCGTGGTTTTCCCCTTCCCGTCACCTGTATATATTTGAATGTAACCGTTTTCTAGCAATGTTTCCTCGTTCGGGTTTACAAAATTTGCGTTGTAAGCCCGTTTATCTATATTAAATCAAAGGGTCATATGAGGGCAAACTATTATTTCATATTTTACATTTTACACTTGTAGACAGGCTCTATCATCCTATTTTTAAAGGATTTATCAATCCGAATTCAACTTAACAAAAGTTTTACAATATATTTCTTAAACTATCTTAAAACACTATTGCAAGTGCCATGCCGACTCGAAAAAACCATTATTTTAAATAAATATTTGTATGAATGTTTTTAAAGTACAAATGAGTGAGGATGTAAAAAAGCATGCTTTTTTACATTCGAGCGAATATACTATGTGGCTATGCCACATAGTATATGTTAGAATTTAGGGCATGGGAAAAAGAATTGTTTTAAAATTCGGAACGAATGTATTGCGCGATGAGAACGGCGAAATTGCCGCAGGACGGGTAAATTCGTTTATTGAACAAATTGTCGGGCTGGTTCGGGGCGGCGATGAGGTTATTGTTGTCACATCGGGCGCCGTCGGTTTGGGCGCAAAAAAGCTCGGCATTAACGCAAAAAGTTCGCTTTTTGATAAACAGGCGGCGGCGAGCGTCGGGCAATCTTTGTTGATGAAAATTTATGAAGATTGTTTTGAAAAATTCGGGATAACCGTGGCGCAAATTTTGCTCACGGAGGAGGATTTTTCAAACAGGCATAAGTATTTATCTTTGAGGAACACTCTTCATCGTTTGCTTGAACTCGGCGTAGTACCCATTATTAATCAAAATGATGCTGTTTGCCCGAGTGAATTGGAGCATGTGGCGTTTTCGGATAATGATAAATTATCGGCGCTTGTTGCAAGCAAGCTTGATGCAGATTTGCTTGTTATGGTGTCCGATGTGGACGGGCTTTTTGATAAAAACCCCAAGGAGCATGTAAACGCACAACTCATCAGTACCGTGGAAGAAATTACACCCGAAATTGAGGGGCTCGCTTCAGGTGCGTCAGAAGGCGGCCGCGGGGGCATGATTACAAAAATCCTCGCCGCAAAGGTTGTGACAAATTCCGGCGGCAAGGCAGTGATTTTAAATGGTAAGGCTGAGGGTGTGTTATCTTCGTATTTCGGGGGTGCGGGCGTTGGAACAGAATTTCTGTCCAGTAAAACTCTGCGTTCAAAACAACGCTGGATTGCTTATGCTACAAATATCCCGGGCAGTGTGAGCGTGAATGAGGGCGCGCGGGCGGCACTTGTTGAAAACAACAAAAGCCTTCTACCAGTGGGCGTTACAGCGCTTGAGGGCGAATTTGACGAGGGCGATGTTATTTCGATTTTGGACGATAAGGGTGCTGAAATTGCGCGGGGCGTGACAAATTATTCAAGTGATGATACGGCAAAAATTCTCGGCGTGCATTCTGATAAAATCCAAGAAATTCTGGGGTTCAACACAAGTGATGACATAATTTCTAAGGATAATTTGGTGATTTTGTGAAAAACATAGCAATTAACGCGGTTGATGCGAAAAATAAACTAATGAGCATTGAAACAGAAGCAAAAAACAGGGCTCTTCTTGCTGTTGCGGATGCACTTGAGGCTAATAAAAATGCTATTTTTGAAGCAAATAAGAGAGATTTGGAGGAGTCACGAATATTTGTTGAGAACGGTGAAATTTCAACTTCAACTTTTGCCCGTTTGAAACTTGATGAAAACAAAATGAGGGATATGATTCAAGGGATTCGCAATGTTGCAAAACTTGAAGACCCTGTTGGCAAAGTGCTTTTAAAGCGAGAGCTGGATGAGGGGCTGACTTTGACTAAAATCAGCTGCCCGATTGGCGTTATCGGGGTGATTTTTGAAGCACGGCCCGATGTGATTGTGCAAATTTCAGCCCTTGCAATCAAAAGCGGCAATGCCGTGATTTTAAAGGGCGGCAAGGAAAGCAGTCACACAAATACTAAGATTTTTGAGGTAATTACAAACGCGCTTAAAAGCGTTCAATTTCCCGAAAATACAATCAATCTTTTGTTTTCGCGTGACGAAGTAAAAGAAATGCTTGAAATGGACGAATATATTGACCTTATTATACCGCGCGGTTCAAATGAGCTTGTAAAATATATTCAGGAAAATACAAAAATTCCAGTTTTGGGGCATGCTTCGGGCGTTTGCAACATTTATGTAGATAAAGACGCCAACCCTGAAAAAGCAATGAAAATTTGCGTTGATGCCAAATGCCAGTATCCTTCAGCCTGCAATTCGGTTGAGAATATATTGATACATAAAGATTTTCCGCATACTGATGATATTAAAAATGCCCTCATTGAAAACGGTGTTGAAATTGTTGAAAAAGCCGATTTTTCAACCGAATTCGGAGAAAAAATCGTTAATATTGCAGCAATTTCAGATACAGAGGAAGCAATTGAAATAATAAATAAATGCGGCTCGCACCACACGGATTGCATAATCACGGAAGATGCGGCCATAGCCGATGAATTCCTTGCGCGGGTCGATTCCGCGGGAGTTTACCATAACTGCTCCACGCGCTTTGCTGACGGCTTCCGTTACGGTTTTGGGGCTGAGGTGGGTATTTCCACAAACAAGACCCATGCGCGCGGCCCTGTGGGCCTGGAGGGGCTTACAATCTACAAATACATCCTCACCGGTAACGGGCATATTGTAGCGGATTATTCGGAAGGAAAAGCAACTTTTAAACATAAGGATTTACCATTCGACGGCGGCGCGAACAGCGGCGCAACGGCGAGCAAATAAATGAGTGATAATTTAAAACACTGCGCTCACATTGGCGACGCGGTTTGGGAGCTTTTTGTTCGTGAAATTGTGATCGGCTATACTCAAAACCAAAAGGAGCTTCATCGCCTCAGTGTGAAATATGTGAAAGCCGTCTCGCAGGCGCAATTTATGCGTGATATCGAACCGCACCTTACCGAAACCGAACTTGAACTCGCTAAACGCGCCAGAAACCTCCCTCTTGGGGTAAGTAAAAAAAGTGACCCGGCAATTCACACTACCGCAACAGCTTTTGAGGCTCTTATCGGTCATTTTTACCTCAACAATAAACCGCGTTTACAGGAAATTCTAGGAATTTTGAAAACAAAAATTGCACCGTAAAATTTATAAAAGGCATGCCCCAAATTTGCAAACCGATGTAATCTTTACACAACTTAATGATTTGAACGCATATTTGAAATCATTGAAACATGCGCATGGCATGGGTTTAGCATGTGTCTAATCATGGAAACCATGTCATAGTTTGAAAAAACAGTCTTCAAGCCTTGTAGACACTGGATTTATAAGGGTTCGCGGGTTTGTTTAGAAATGTTATGATTGCCTCAAAAAGGGCTTGATAAGCGATTTGTAGAAGCTATAATGTTAATAAATCCAATACAGTGAAGGGCTTTGATTGTTTTAGGTGGTAAGACATCTCTTTCATGTTGGGTTTACTTGGCTTGGAAAAATCAGGAGAATTCATATAGTGCTAAAAAGTAGAGATTTCGGGCGCGCTGTTGCGGTCAGGCGTTGGACTACGACCGCAATGGAATGTTATAAGCGCGGCTGCAACTGCGAAGGCTGTTTTTATAAAGACTTTTTTAATAAATCATCACAAAAATGCCAGATGAAGGCTTCAGTGCTTGAGCTCGTGAGGGTTTTGGGTAAGCCTGAAGTTGAAATTCAACAAATTTTGATGGATTAAAAAGTCTTGTATTATGTGGCTGTGCCACATAATACAGTCGTTCAAAAATGAAACAACACGTTGTTTCATTTTCTAGCTCATTAATAT
>Ga0209737_10000918_pt1 | contig 22291 bp, 16 predicted proteins | sample TergutCu122P3_FD_187284 | JGI IMG/M metagenome (GOLD analysis project Ga0209737, IMG submission 187284) | Cubitermes ugandensis P3 segment gut microbial communities from Kakamega Forest, Kenya - Cu122 P3 (SPAdes) (version 2) | ecosystem: Host-associated > Arthropoda: Insects > Digestive system...
AGGCTGAGCAATTTAGGACTTCCCAGAGGTTGCGGCAACAGTCGGTGAATTCGCTGAAACCTCAATGAAAGCCTGTTGATAAAAATGGGTTCAAGCGCAGATTTCTTTGTGCTTCCTGGGAATTAAAATTTTAGACGGGGTTATTTTTAGCGCCGCTTGGTAGCTGGGGGTTTTCGCTTTGTCCCGCATCGGTCGTGGGCTTATATCTGTCGACAATGTGTCCGGCTATATTATCAAGGTCTCCATAAATTGAAGCACGGTTCACACCTATGTTATCCAGCTCTTTTAGAACCCTTGCCGGATCCTCGACTTTGATTCTTTGTTCAAAACGAATTCGCTGTCTTGCTAATGTATCAACTTTATAGCTCGGATCGGTATAGTGCATAAATGCTTGTGCGATAAAAAAACCGTGCTGGATTCTCGCACGTTCAAATAAAATATCCGGCCTATATATCATTTGCGGAAGCCCATTGAGCCAACCAACATATACTTTAAACTCGTGAAGCTGGCTTATTAAATGGACGGTCAAGATCGTGTATACCAATACATCTGCTGATATATTTTTAATGTCATTGTGCTTTACGTCAACATATTCATGCTTTTCATTTAGACTGTGGGCAGCAAAAAAGTTGTTCGTTTCCCATCCAAAGCCATTGCGCCGTTTCTTTTTATATCTCTTTAACTTTTTGACCGGGTCGCCGCGGCCTAACGTCTTACCAAGATAACATTTCATATCTGAGATTAGATCATCGAACAACTCCTCGAATTGTTGAGGGTAACGCGACTGGAATTGCTGCATCTCTTTAACAAATGCTAAAATAGTGGATAAATCCTTTTTTAGCATGAGTTCGATAAAATCCTTTTTGAGACTTTTACTGATGATTAATCCTATATCTATATATTTGTCATCAAACACATAAACATATCCATCGGTACTTTTATCGGTACTTTTTCTGTAACAAGCAAAATAAAGCGCTGTTAAAGGAGAGGATGAAACGTCAATCAGGTTTGTGGGGACTCCGTAATGCTGTGAAAAAGCTAAAAAATGTGACCTTTCATACTCCTTTAGTCGATATGCAATCTCTGAATGAAAGGTATCGACAGCCTTCATGAAATCATGATACTTGGCTTTCCAAACGCCATGATTTTTGACTTCTTCGTCATAGTGGTGGAATGCCTTGGCTGTTCTTTCTTTGAAAAAGCTATTTTCACCACGAAAGAAGTAGCTTTTGCTTGAATACTTCTCAAGCAATTTGACATACTCGCTTAGAGATTTTACAGATAAATCCTTAGCTTGGCTTTTCTTCGAGAACTCTTTCATTTTCGGAGGCATTCAGCAAAACTCTTAGCACGCATTAAGGCTGTATCAACGGAGAAAGAAGGTGCCCTCGGACTTTTCCGGGGGATTTTTTGCGTCCAAGCAACCATAAATTATTTGGTAATTTCGTGATGTTAATATTCAATCTCTTCAGGCTTCTGTGGCGTCGGTGGCCGAAATTTTGAGAAATTGAACGGGTCCTTTTGAACATTAAAACACTCGAGGGTGCTATCGAGCCCGATGGACACACATTTTTCGTATTAATTTTATTGACGTTTCTTCCTTTTTCCTTGTCGGAAAACTGCCTGTCCCCAAGAATAAACTTGCTCACAACATGTTTAATTTCAAAGCTTTTTTGGCGGCACCTTGTCTGAAATACTGGCCACATTCAACATTTCCAACGCTTCAATAAATCTTTTTGATGTCTCATAACTGCATGAGTTTCAATGTCTTTTTGGATTGTTTTCGTTCTGACAGTGAAATTCGGAATATATTTTTTGATTTTAAAAATTTTGAAAAATGCGTGTCGAACGGGCCCGATAGCACCCTCAGTGAAAACTCTTTCGAAAGGACCCGTCGAAAATCTGACGGTGTCGCATCTTTTGAAGGCCAAGAGTCCAGGACGCCTCGGAAGGTTTCAAGAATTCTCAGGAGCTCCAAGCTCAAACCCTCACGGGTGCACTGGTGGCGCTCCCTCATGCACCAACCATGTCGGCGAATATTGCCCAAGTGTGCCTTCAGCACTCAAAGGCGAAGTGGGGTTACTCCTCCCACTCCGGCATTGGGTAGCGTTTACAGAATTGCGAGTTGAGCGCCTCTGTTTCGTGGGCAGGGTTTGCGTCTGGGCAAGACTCGCAAGCGTGCCAATAGCCTGGGCAGGCGGCGCGGTAGTGAGCCACGTATGGGTTGCTAAGCGTTCCGCCTCGGCGCATGAGTTCCGCCAGAATGAGAAGCCGGTTTTCTCGGGCGAGGTGCAAGGCGTGGGCTCTATCTTCGAGGGAGAGTTGTTGCAGACCATCCAAGACAAGCTCGCCACACTCAATGCTCAAAACCAACCCCATGCCCGCAAGGTGAGCGCCAATACCCATAATGTGTTCTGCTGTGCTCACACAACCGCCTTGCCGGGTAAGGTGTTCCCGCCAAAGGGGGAGCCATTGCCTCCCTCTGCCTGGGGTTTGTGACGGATGACGGATTGTGACGGGTTCTCCCTATTATAGTTTATATGTATATTTTCTTTGTATGGGTGGTTCTCGATTCTAGGCGATAATAGGCTGGTGACGTCACAATCCGTCACTTTTGGGCTCAGGCCCTGGTAAAACCACCCTGTGGCGCGTTTCTTCTTGGTGAGCCCTCGACTTGCCAACCTGGCGGAAAATGTTTTCTGAGTGCCTGGTTTCTCGCCTCGTGCCTCCCGAAACCCCCTCCAGGAGGCATATAGCGCTGCCGCGGAGGCTTCATGTTCAGAGCCGGTTGAGCAGCACGTTTCTATCCATTGCCCCAAAACATCCTCGCTCTCGAAATAGTCGCTCGTGCAACTTTCAACAACTGCCGGAGGAGCAAGGCCTTCGCGTTGCCATGCCAAAAAACCATTAACGGCCCACCGCAAAATTCCAGGCAGCTCTCTTCGCAATTTTGATTCGAGTTCTATGTCGGGGTTCGCTGGCTGATTCGTGAATGGCAGCATCTTCACTCGACGGCGAATTGCGTCATCAACGTTTCGAAGTGCGGGTTTGTTGTTGGCTGCAATCAGCGGCGTAAAACGTGGCTGGTAGGTGAAAAAATCTTGCCGCATAAATCTAGCCGTTATTGGGTCCCCACCGGTCATTTGTTTAATTCTGGCCTCGGCAAAAGCTTGCCCTTCTTCAACTTCGCTGGCTGTTACCAACCGCTTTCCAACCAAAGCGGCCAAAGCAGTTGGGTGCTGCTCGCTGCGGGTTGCTGCGAAGACTTCAAAGCTCGCAGTTGTTGCGTAGCCCCCCAAAACAGCTTTCAGGATATTTAAGAAAACAGATTTTCCGTTCTTTCCGGGGCCCCACAAGACGAACAGAGCATGCTCAGGATTACGCCCGGCTAAGCAATATCCAACCACTCGCTGTGCAAACGTTATATACTCGGCATCTCCTTTGGCGCATTCAGAAATGAATTGCTTCCAGCGCGGGCAATCTTCTTCGTCTGTCGGGTTGGCTCCGGTGACCATCGTTATAAAATCTTCACGATGCCCCGGACGAAATAAGCCGGTGGACAACTCGAGAACGCCACCAGGGCAACCAAGCAACAAATCGTCTTGGTCGAACAGCTCCGAGGTTGCGGCAATAGGCTCCATCGCAGCAACGAGTTTTTCGACACCGGCAACCGTTGACGCTTTCCCAAAGCTGGGTCTGTATTCGACATTTGCGCGCGCGATAAATTTTCTGATTTCGTCGGGAACTCGCCGAGTGTTGTCTTTGTCCCATGTGTTGCCGTTGAAAATGGACCAGTCTCCCAAGTTGTGGTTGAATCTTAAATCCTCCTTGAAAGCATACGCGAAGGCGACGGCGAGACCGTTTTCTGTCAACGTGGCTGGAAACAGGAGCGGCTTTTCGGAGTCTTCGCTGTCGTCGTCGTCGGCAAGTTGTGCCTCGTCCGTGGTGGCGTTGGGCTCGTCTGTCACATCTCGTGCGATACAGATGTGCTCGAGCAGCTCATCTTTTCCCCATCCTTCTTTCACGGCGTCACCAGCGTCCCAGGCCTCGGGTTTTCCTTCAGGGATAGGCACCAGAAAAACAGATGCAGCCCCGGCGTCCCTGGCCTTCTGGAGAAAAACCCTCGCCGCCTTTTCTCCAGGCTCGTCATTGTCCGGCCAGTAGAGAACATGCCTGCCTTTGAGTGGAGAGAAGTCATTCTTGCCAACACCAGAGCTGCCACCATTCATGGACAGAACAGCCATGTCTTTGCCAATGAGCCCATGAACAGCGTCGGCCTTACCCTCACCCTCCAAAACCAAAATAGGAGCATCGGAAGGCGCAAGGGCTAGCCTCTCGAGGCCATAAAACGGGAGCGGTGCGGGCAGTGCTTGCCACTCCCAGCCCTGAGAAGTCCAAACAAGAGGGCGGAACTCTTTCTTTGGCTTGCTGTTGTCACTGACTTCGTTCTTGTTGAACCGGCACACGCACTGAAGGAGGCGGCCTTCCTGGTTCTTGTATTCATAAACGGCATCTGGTTTTCCGCGCCGATAGTGTTTCTCTGGCGGGGGTGGTGCGTTTTTGGGCACTGGCGCAATAGCAACAGGTTTTTCTTTTTTGCGGTTCACGGTGCTCTTGGGAGACGCTTGGGGTAACGGGGTTCCTGTCAGCTCTGCAAGCTCTCTTGCCGCTTCAACCCGGCTAATGCCTCTGGCCTCAGCCACAAGGGAGATGAGGCCGCCGCCGCTCTGCTCTGGCGTTGCAAAATCGCTCCACAGTCCGCTCTCCAAGTTGAACTTGAAAGAACTGCCATCACCACCACGAACACTGGCAGCAACATACTCCTTGCCATGCACTCTTCCACCAGGAAGGATAGTTTCAAGAAGGCTAGGACAACAAGACATGGCAGCGCTGTTGATTGCGTCGAAATCAATTTCATTCATTCGCCCCCTCCCGCACCACCGTTGACTCCACTCGAAAACCTGGTATGCTGCCGTTGCTTGTTTGGTTTGTTTTCAGCCTCCAGTTGCCGCTGGGGGCTTTCGCTTTTTCTCACGGCGCGCCCCCTTCATTGGATTGCCCCAGCGCCTCAATATGCCGGTCAACGGCATCGCTTCTCCATGCCGTGCGACGTTGTGAAATTTTCAGTGGTGGGGGAAACTCGCCTCTGACAATCATGCGGCGCAATGTTGAATCGGATACGCCCAAGAGATTCAAAACTTCTCGGCGTTTCAAAAGTTGGACTGCGTTGCTCATATTTGTGCCTCCAAAAAACAATGTGAACTGTTTCTAAGGCTCAACATAGGCTGTGAGATTTCTGAGGCAATCTGACCAAGGCGTTGCGAACTAACCAAGGCGTTTGCTAACTAACCAAGGCGCTATTCTTCAGCTCAGGTGCTTTGGGTGTTGGGGTATTTCTATGCTTTGGTGTTTCTGTTTTTTCGGTCAACAATTTCGCCCGGGAGCGTGCCTCTCCACGTTATGAAGTGGCGCGAAAGTTTAGTCATGTCCTTGGGGGCACCGGCTCTTTTTGCTTCTTCCAACAACACGCTCTTTGCAAGCTTAGGGGACTTGCCTCTTTTCGCTTCTCTCTCCGAGCGACTTTTTGCGTATGCAGTTGCCTTCTCCATCCATTGGGCGACGGCTACCATCAGACGAGCCTCGGCTTTTGCTCGCCATGCTTCGGTGGCAGGGCCTGTTTTTTTTCCTCTCGGTCTTCTCTTGGGTGGCTGTAGCGCTGGTGGTCTTTCCGTTTCTGCTTCTGTGCAGGAAGGACGCAGTCTTGCCTCAGCACGGGAGGGGAACAGCTTGTTGTAGCTTTTGATTACATCCTGAGCATAGCGCCATGTTGGGCTTCCCAGAATTTCCATCGCTCGAAGAACTTCCGGCGTGCTCATTTGCGCCATCGCCCGGAGACCTCCCGGCATGTTCATTTTCACTATTGCTTGGAGGACTTCCGGTGTGTTCATTCGCGCTATCGCTCGGAGAAATTCCGGTTTTATGTTGCGCAAAGTTCTCTCAATGTCCCAGATGTTTTCTCTTCCCATTTGTCCCATTGTTTGTGCGCTCACGCGGCGCCGTGCGTCAATGGCCCAACTTCCCCCAGCGTGGAGCTGTCAGCCTCGGCTTTGGCTTTAAGTATCAGTTGGTCGAGATAATGGGACCAGTCCTGCATCATCTCGGCTCTCTTCTCCAAAAACTCGGCGTGGTTGTAAGTCCGAACGACTTTTTTTCGCTCAACATGGTTTAGCTGCAACTCGACATAGCGAGGGTCATGTCCAAGCTCTCGAAGAAATGTTGACGCACAATGCCGAAAGCCGTGCGCTGTTGTTCCGCCCAAACTCTCCGGGCCGAAGCCTAAGTCAATGAGCGTTTTTCGCAGAGACTCAGGCCTGATTCTCCCGCTGTGCTCTCCTTTGGTTCGAACAGAAGGGAACAGAAAAACGCCGTCACCCGTGAGCGCCCGCAACTCTTTGAGGTGCTCCAGGACTTGCTTTGACAACGGAACAATATGCTTGCCGCCCATCTTCATTCGGCCACCGTCAATACGCCAAAGCTTTTCTTTGAAATTGATTTCGGCCCACGTTGCCCCGGCAATCTCTGACGGCCTCAAAAAAACATGCGGGGCCAACCATGTTGCCCGCTCGGTGATTGTTCCGTTCTTTATTCCTTCGAGCGCCAACAAGACACGGCCCAATGCCTCTGGTGTTTCGGCATAGCGAAAAGGTTTTTGAGGCGCCGTTTTCAACTCGTCGATGTTTTTCAACTCGTTCATGGGGTTGTGGATGGCGAGTCCCATGCGAAGGATGGCGTGCCGAAACAGCCCGCGCAAAATGCTTCTCAATTTTTCAACTGTCGCCGCCTTTCCCTTGGAGTGGACGCCAATGAGAACGTCTAGCACCCGCTTTGGTGAAATCTCCGCGATAGGCAACGGCCCCAACTGCTTCATGACGTGACACCTCAGCCTGTCTTCGGTGTCATCTCCCTTCAGCTTCCCCTTCAGGACAAGGGACTTCCTGTGCTCGACATAAGACGCCGCCACCTCAGCAAAGGTTGTGCCCGCCGTCTTCTCTGCCGCTACGACGGCCTTTCTTTCGGCGGCGGGGCTTTTCCCTTCTTTGAGTTGCTCTCGGGCAAGGGCGGCTTTTTTTCGGGCCTCGGCAAGTGGGACTTCAAAGTAGCTGCCAAGTCCAATGCTGGTTTGCCTCCCCAAATGCGCATAACGAAACTCCCACCACTTGTTCCCCCTTGGGTCTACTGCCAGAAAAAGCCCGCTTCCATCCGGGACACGCCTCAGCTTTTCGCCGGGCCCCAGCGCCTTCACTTGGACGTCTGTAAGCATGAATTTTCGAGCCATGGCACCTCGGAAGCAGTCGGCCACATGAAGCAGGTAAGAAACTTTCGCATGCCTCAAAACAGGTAAGGATTTACCTAAAACAAGGTGCGCTGTCAAGACAGCCCATGACGGCCCAAGAAACAAAAAACCCCGGAATTCCCTTTTTTATCCAGGAGTTCCGGGGGTTTTGTGAAGGCCTGTGAAACTTTGAGAAAGCTCAAAAACAGGCCCCATGTGGAGGCGCTACGTGCGTAGCTGACGTTTTAGGTTGTGGCCTGGGGGCGGCAAGTCAGCCTGCTGCATCCCCATGCCATCCCAGGAAGTGTCTCGCCTCACCGCCGCCTGGGTGCGGCAGCTCGGCCAGCCTGCTGGGTTTGCAGACTGTTTTGCCCGCAGGCGAGGGCAAGCAGTCCGGGCATGGCGCTGTTTAGGCAGCCAGTGCCAGCTCAACGTTGTCGTTGGCTTTTGTGTTTTTGCTTCCGTGTTTGACAAGTGTGAAAGCCCACTTGGCACGCTCCCCAAAACCTTCAAACCCCGTCGAAACCTTGTCGCCCCCGAATTTTTCTTCCGTTTTCACTTTTCAATGAACATGCCCTTCGGCTCCTTCCTTATGGCTTGTTTGCTCAGGAAATTCAAGCTGTACAGAAGAGGCCTTCAGCAGCTTGCAACGAGTCGCTGGTGAGAAAAAAACAAACACTGCTTGAAAAGGTTTACCGGTTGTTGTTATTGCTTTGGGATTTTTGTGCTTTTGTAACCACATATCTCAGGGGGTAGCTTGAGGAAGCCATGCGCTGGGGTCGGCATATGAAGTTAAAAAGATCTGTTTTCTTGCTGATGTGTCTCTTCGCCTTGGCGGCTATGGCGGCAGATCCTTTTCAGCGTGGCATTGACATTGTCCCCATTAAACTGACGCCGGCTTTGGATTCGGGCCTTGCTCTGGAATCCACCCAGATGCCGTTGAAGGGCACTTGGAGCATGCGCTTTTTGGCGGATGCCAACTTAAGTCCCCTCTCTTTTAAACTTGGCAAGGAGCGCTTGGGCAGCCTCATCCCCTTCCGTGCGGACTTGCACCTCTTGGCCAGCTACCAGCCCTTCTCCCGCTTTGAAGTTGCTCTGGACTTGCCCCTGACGGTTTTTCAGTCCCACAATTTTGAGGCGCTTAGCCAGCAGGGCTTTCCCTCCCAAGAGCCGCCCAATGCCATGGGCCTGGGGGACTTGCGCCTCCAGGGCCGGTATACCCTTTTTGACCAGCAGCAACTCCCCCTGGCTTTGGGCGCCGTCCTGGAGGTACGCGCCCCCACCAGCAACCTTCGCAACCTCAATGGAGAGCGCGGCTTTGTCATTGCGCCTCGCGCTGTCATAGAGCGCTCTTTGGGAGACAACTGGCATATTTTGGGCAATATCGGCTGGCGGATGCATACCCGGCCTGGGCAGTTTCTCAACCTCTACGTGGGCCAGGAATTTGTAATGGGGGTGGGCCTCATCCACAACCTGAAGGGAGGGCGCGTTGTCACCAAAAGCCAACTCCTGGCGGAATTCAACCTGGCGACGCCTGCCGAAGCGCCCTTCAACCTCGACTATGCGGATTCTCTCAAAACGCCCATGGAGATTATGCTCGGCTACAGGGCGCAGTTTTATAGAAACTGGCTTTTCCAGGTGCATGTGGGCCGCGGCGTTACAGGCAAAAACGTGGGTTACGGGCGCGAGGCCTTTCGCTTTGGCGTAGGCCTTGGCTATCAACATGTGCCGGATCCGGACAGGGATGGCGATGGTACGCCTGACCGCCTGGACTTGTGCCCGGATGTGCCCGGCCCCAAGGACAACCACGGCTGCCCCTGGCCCGATGCGGACAACGATGGCGTTCCGGACCATCTGGATTTGTGTCCGGAAATTCCCGGGCTTGTGGAGTTTGATGGCTGTCCGGATACGGACGGCGACGGTGTCCCGGACAATGTCGATGAGTGCCCCCTGGAGCCGGGCATTCCTGAGCTGGCCGGTTGTCCGCCGCCTCCGGAAGATGACATTGTTGTTTTGGAGACAGACCGTATCCGCGTCCATGGCACCATCCTCTTTGACTTTGACAAGGCCACCATCAAACCTGAAAGCTTCCACTTGCTGGACGAGGTGGTGGTGCTGTTGAAACTCCACGCCGAGGTGGGGCCCGTTTCCGTCGAAGGACATACGGACAATGTGGGTACTCGCCCCTATAACCTGGACTTGTCCAAGAGGCGCGCCCAGGCCATCGTCGACTACCTCGTCAAACATGGCATAGACCCCGGCCGCCTCGAAAGCGCCGGCTTTGGCTTTGACCGCCCCGTGGCCTCCAACGAGGACCCCTTGGGACGCGCCCAAAACCGCCGTACAGAATTCATCCTCAAGGGAAGTGAGACGGAGCAGGAGCAACTCCAGCTCCAACAAGAGCAGGTGGCCCCGCCAAGGAAGCGGGAGGCGGCCCAGAAGCCAAGGGAATAAACCCGCCGGCGGGGGAGGGAAGGGGGGGGACCGGGCCCTCAGCCGCTATTTGGAGGAGGGCCGCTGAATCCTCCGGTGAATGCTTCGCAACCAACGGCGCATGGGCGCTTGCAGCCAAGGCTGCGCCCGCAAAAAGCGCGCGGCGAGCGGGCCGACAGCATAATAGGCTTTGACGGCCAGCCTCCCCCAGGGGCTTTGCAAAAGCACCTCATCCCTAAACCGCCGGAATGCGGGGAGCTCCTTGGCCTCCTCTCCCAGGAAAGCTGTTACCACAAAACAATGGCCCACCTTGCTTAGCCAAAAAGCATGCTTGCGCGTCAGGTTGATGATGGCGCTCAGCTGGGCATCGTTTTTTGCCTGGGGCGCACCTGGAATATGCCAGGCATACAACAGGGCCAAATAGTCCCGGTGGAGGACTTGCCAAACATCTCCGGAGCCATCCAGAAACTCGACGCGTACTTGCTTGTGCCGGGCATCCTCCAGGCGAAGCACATAGCGAATGTGCCCTCGTTTTTTTTCTGTTTGCAAGGCCTCAAGGCGCGCAATGAAGAGGAGGAAGGGGCGCCCACAAGCCAAACAGGTAGGGGTGTACCAGGAGTTGGTGCGGGAGAATTCCAGCGTTTGCGGTTTTTTGCAGCCGCGAAAAGCGCAAAACACCTGCACAGTGCCCTGGCTTTCGGGGACACTGTCATAGCGCGAAACCTGCGTGGCTTTGTCAAAAACCGGGCGGCGCTCTGTTTTGGGCCAGGAAAACAGCGACAGCATTTGCGCAAGCTGCGTTTCCAGCTGGCGCGCGTGCACTTGTTGGGCTTCAGCCTCGGCCAATTGCCCTTGCTGCATGAGAAGCAAGGTAGCTGTTTGCGCGGCCACCAGCGCTTTGAGTGCCGAAAGTTCCGCCTCCTGTGCCGGGTTTTGGGCCACGCAAGCTTCCAGCGCACGCGTATGCGCCTGTGCCTGCGAAAGGCGCCCAGGCAGCTCTGTCCAGAGGGGGTCCGCCTTCCATATATAAGCGGGGACTTCCGGCTGCAAAGAAGCCCACAACATTAACTCTATGCTCAATCGTCCCAAGTCTGGTTTTTCCACGCACTCAACATAGCAAAGCCGCCGGGTGGTTTTCAGTTTTCGGTTTGCAAAAAAAGCCCTCTTCTCCGGAGGCAAGAGTGCTTTTGCCTTGAAGGGATTCGATTCAACGGACCGGTTTCAATTGAGCTCGCTTCGCTCGCCCAAGTGAAACCGGTCCAAAAACTGGAAAGCCAGGGCAAACCAGGAGAAGAAAGAGGCATGCGCTTTTTTCGTTTTGTCTTCTTCGCGTTGTTTTGGATGGCCATAGGCCTTGGGGTAGGGGTGCTTCCCCTCAACGGCAGCACCGTTTGGGAGAGGCTTTCTTCCGCGCTCAACCTTTCTGGCAAAGCCGGCGGAGGCAAAGCCGGCAGCGGGGGCAAGGCCGCGGGCAGCCCGCTGGGGAGTTATACGGCAAAGGAGCGGGCAGCCCTCGACAAGCTCATTCGGGGCGGTGGAGGGGAGAGCGGAAAACCTCCTATTTCAACTCCGTGAGATAGAGCCCCTCCTCCTGGGGTTGGTTTGAAAGATACAAAAACCGCCTCCCCGTTTTGTCCATGGGCAAAGGGGGCGGCAAATGTACATGGTGTGCCAACTTCTGAGGCAGGGGGTTTGCAATTTCCGTCGCCCACAGCTGGGTATACACCGGGGGAAGGGGCGTCCTGTGCAACCAGTAGACATGCCGGCCATCCTCGGAGGGGCGGAAGCTGAGGACGCCCTCGGCCAGTTTGGTTTTGGCGCCGCCTTCTGCCTCCTGCAGCTTTATTGACCAAAGCGTGCAGCTGATTCCCTCCCGGATGCAGTTGGCTTCGAAGAAGAGGCTTTCTCCGTCCACGGAAAAGGCATACTCGTATACCCAGGCATGCACCTTCGTCGGCGCTTTGTCCCCGAGGCGGAAGAAAAACAAATCCACGGACACTGAAGTGTCCGGCGTCGGCACCGTCGCTGTATAGGCCAGGGCATTGCCTTGCGCATTCCACTGCCAGTGCCGTGTGCGGGAAGTCAGCCGCCTGGGCGTCAACTCGCCTTGCAGCATGACAAGGGACAAGGTGCCCTCTTCGCCCTGAAGGGCCTCGCGCCACGCCAGGGCCCCGCTGTTGGAGGCAAACTCAAACTCGCGGATGCGCTCGCCGAGCATTTTGGCCTCGCCTGCGCCTGTGGCCAGCCTCACCCAAAGCGTGCCTGGCCTTTCGGGCGTTTTTGTTTCCAAATAGGCCACCCAGCGCTCATCCGGCGACAAGGCAAAGCGAAACATTTCCTGGGAAAGCACTTTGGGCACAGCCCCTTCGTGCAAGTCTGCCACAAACAAATGCAAAGCCTTGTCCTCGGGCATTTTGCGCGCGGTGAAAAACAGCTTTTTGCCGTCTTTGCTTAAGCGGTATTCCCCCGAGTGCGCTTTCACCAGGCGCGGTGTTTTTCCGGTCCCCTTCAAGTCCGCCACCCAGAGCTCTTCATTGGCTTCAAAGCGCTTTTTGAAGGCCAGCATGCTGCCGTCTTTGGAAAACTCTGCATGCGCTACCTTGTCGGCGATGGCGAGGAAGGGGCCTTGGGGCAAAGGCCCTACTTTCAGCACGCCGCCGTCTACAAAAGCCAGCTGCGCGGTTTGCGCGGAGCTAATGAAAAAATTGACTTCTTCACCCAAAGCCTTGCCCACCGTCGCAGCCTCCACGTTTGTACAGTGCAAGCGGCCCGTTTTGGTGCTGGGGTTGAAGGCGTCGAGGAAGAGGAGGTACTTGCCGTCGTCCGTCGCATGCTGGGTGCTGGCAAGGCTGGAAACCTGCTCTCCAAGGCGCGTCAGCTTCCGGGTTTTCAGGTGGAGCAAATAGAGTTTGCCCAGCCGCAGCGAGGAAGCCGTCTCCTGAGGCTGGGGTTTTTTGGCGTCCATCAAAAAGCGCAGGTGTGTTTCGCCCGGCAACAGTCGAAGCTCGCTGAGCTGGCCTGCGACAAGTTTCTCCCCCAAAGGCTTGGGAGGTGCCGGGGTAGGCTTGCAAGAGAGCAAGGCCAAGGCGAGAAGCAAGCAAACTTTCTTCATATTCTATCCTCCCGAGGTGGCCGCCCTTTGGGGGCGGAAAGAGCCTCTCTCATATATCCCTTATCTACTCTTTTGTTGCCATGTTTGAAAATGCGCCCTCGCCCTCGCGACAAGGGCGGCTTTTTTGTCGCGCTTTCCAACCTTCGCCGGCAAGGGGGGAAACAACCCAAAATGTATATGAGAGGGCTGAAACCCCCTCCCCGGGGGGGAGGTTTGCCCTCTCAAATGCCCGTAGAGGGCCCCCAGGGCCGTCTCCCCCGGGGGGGGGACAAAAGCCCTCCCCTGAAGGCGCGCCTCCACCGCCATCGCCGTTAGGAGGCCGGAGGCGGCGGACTCTACATAGCCTTCTGCCCCGGTTATTTGGCCGGCGAAAAACACCTCCGGCTTTTCCAGGAGGGAGAAGTCCGCCCCCAGAAGGCGCGGTGAGTCGATGAAGGTATTGCGGTGGATTTGCCCAAGCCGAAGCCAGCGGGCGTTTTGCAAACCCGGCAGGCTTCCAAATACCCGCCGCTGCTCGGGGAAGGTGAGGCGGGTTTGAAAACCGACGAGGTTGAAAGCCGTGGCGGCGGTGTCCTCCTGGCGAAGCTGGACGACGGCATGGGGGCGGCGGCCTGTGCGAGGGCAGCGAAGGCCCACAGGTTTGAGGGGGCCAAAAGCCAGCGTCTGTTCGCCGCGCTCGGCCATGGCCTCTATGGGAAGGCAAGCCTCGAAAAAGCGCAACTCCTCGAAGGCGTGGGGGGGCACTTTCTGGGCGGTGCGCAGGGCCTGTACAAATTGGAGGTAGGCCTCCTTGTCCAGCGGGAGGTTTAAGTAGTCGTCCCCCCGGCCAAACCTTCCCTGGCGGAAGGCCACCTCCCTGTCAATGTCAATGGAGTCCGCCGCCACCACGGGCGCAATGGCGTCATAGAAATAGAGTTTGTCGCCCAGCAAAGGCGCCAGCGCCTGGCTGAAAGCCTCGGAAGTCAGCGGGCCTGTGGCCACAATACACAGGCCCTCCGGCAAGGCGGTGGCCTCCTCCCGCCGCCAGGAAAGGCCCGAAAGCCCCTCCAGCGCCCTGGCGATGGCCTGCGAGAAAGCCTGCCTGTCCACAGCCAGCGCGCTGCCTGCGGGCACGCGGGTAGCGTCGGCGCAGCCAAGCACCAGCGAGTCCATAAGGCGCAACTCCTCGTGCAGAAGGCCGATGGCGGTGGTAGGCTCGTCCGAGCGCAGGGAGTTGCTGCATACCAACTCGGCCGGCAAGTCCGTCTGGTGGGCCGGGGAGCGCCGAAGGGGCTTTTGCTCCACGAGGGTGAGGCAAAAGCCGCGGCGGGCGAGGCGAAAGGCGGCTTCGACGCCGGCCAGGCCAGCGCCCATGAGGTGGACAGGAGGGTGCGTCATGCTTGTGTGCGTTCGTAGCGCTTTCCGGGTTTTTGTTCCACCCTCCCAAGCAACTCCAACTCACAAAGCGCCTGTGCCAGGTCCGCCGAGTCCATACGGGAGGCAGCCAGCAAGTCTTCAAGGGAGGCTGGCGTTTGAAGCAACTCCCAGAGGAGGAGGGCTGCAGGAGAGAGTCCGGAAGCCTCCTCCTGGCTTAAGGCCGCAGCTGCCGGGGCGCAGGCTTTCGTGCTTTGAGGCGGGCTGCAGGCCCTCCCCCCCAGGGAGGCGGGGGCCGGCTTTGCCTGCATTTCTTCCTCCTTGGGAGGGCAGGCCCTCCCCCCCAGGGAGAGGACAATGTCTTCCGGCGCTGTAGCCAGGCGGGCCTTGGGGTGTTTGAGCAGGTGAAGGCAGCCCTGGGCGTTGAGGGTTTCCAACTCTCCGGGGAGTACCCAGAGGGGGCGGCCCTGCTCCAGGGCAGCTTGGGCGGTATACAGGCTTCCGGACTTTCGGGGGGCGCGAAGGACAAGGACAGCATTGGAGGCGGCGGAAATAAGCCGGTTTCGGCGCGGGTAGGTGAATTTGTCGGCCCGCACTCCCGGCGGGTACTCCGAGAAATAGGTGCCGCCCTGGCTCATGCATTTGTCCCAAAACGCCCGCTGGGCGAAGGCCAGTTTGTCAAGGCCACAGCCTACAAAGGCCCAGGCCCTTCCGCTTGCCTCCATGGCCGCCTCCAGGCAGGCCTGGTCTACCCCCTCGGCCGCCCCGGAAACCACCTGCATGCCGGCCTGCGCCACGCGGCGGGCAAAATGCCTGGCCGTCGGCACAAATGCCGCCTCCACCTGCCGGGTGCCTACCATGGCCACCTTGGGGGCCTCCACGGGGGACACCTCTCCCCAGGCGAACAGCATGGGCGGCATGTCCCCCAGCACCTCCAGGCCGGGGGGGAAGCCGGCCTCTCCATAAAACAGCACCTGCATATGGGCCTTTTGTGCTTTTTCCAGCACTTGCTCTCCCATGAGTTGCAAACTCACGTCCGGCAGAAAGGACTCAGCAAGCATGGGCGGCAAGTCCAACTGCGGCAGCCAGGCTTTGCACGGCAGCCGGGCAATGTCGCCCAACACACGCTTTGCTTGCAGCGCTTTGAGCTGCTTGGCTCCAAAACCGCACACACTCCACAAACCCAACAAAGCCAGTCGCTCGTCCACGCTCCAATACATAGCACCCTTTCCCGGGGGGGAGGGTTAAAAAAAGACAAACACCATGAGTGTCTGTTGTGCAAAAAAAGACTAACAAAGCCTAACAAGGTGCTGGATCAGCAAAGTTTATAGTCGACATTGTACGCATAAGCGCAAACGCTCCAGAGTCTTTTTTTTGAGAAGCTTGTGTCTGTATATGAGACGCTTTTTTTGTAAACACCTATTATTCAATGAAATTTTTTTTGGAACGGCATTTGCAATAACGTCAGGCATGTTGTTTAAACTTTAACAGGGTATAATAGGGAGATTGTCATGAAAATAAGTTCAGCTATAAAAGCCATAAAAGTTGTTAAGTCCGCATCACAGAAGCTTCAAAACACAAAACAGAGCGCTGCAGATAAATTTGAGGGTGTGGCTAAAGCCTCGCAACAAGCCGTGTCTGAGAAAAAGAAGACAAGTTTCTTTGGAAAGATTGGAAACATGTTTAAAAAAGCTTTGCCCGTGTTGTCAAAGCTCTCTCCTACAATCCAAGTAACCAAGTCCGCATTTTCGAATACCGTTTCTGCAGTGAAAAACACCGCCACAGCAGTTAAATCCGCATTTTCAAACATCGCCACAAACGTCAAGTCTGCATTCTCAAACATCGCTACAAACGTCAAGTCTGCATTCTCAGACATTGCTACAAAATTCAAGTCCGCATTTTCAGACATTGCTACAAAAGTCAAATCCGCATTCTCAGACGTCGTTACAAAAGTTAAGTCCGCATTCTCAGGCATCGTTACAAAAGTCAAATCCGCATTCTCAAACATCGCTCCTGCAGTGAAAAAAGTTGCTACAGTGGCTAAAGGCGTTCTGGAGGCCTTTAAGGGCTTTTCGATAACCAAAATCATTGAAGACATTGTAGCTGCAGTTAAATCCAAGATTCAAAAACAGAAGAAGTGTCTGAGTCATAAAACAACTTGGGCGGTGGAGGTTTCAGCCCCCACCCCATGAGAGAGACAGCAGGGGCGACCGATGGTTGCCTCTGCGTTTTTTTTGTTTTCAGCGTGTTGGGCGTTTTCTTCTCCTTTCTTCCTTCTCCCTTCTCCTTTCTCCTTTCTCCTTTCTCCTTTTTCCCTTCTCCTTTGTTTGTGCCTCCGGCCCCCACATCATAACTCAAAGTTTTGACATGTATTTCATAGGTTGTGTTGTTTTCGGGGGTGAAGGCGCGCTAGTTTCCATAGCATACAAACTCTGCAAAATGGGTGTATGGAAAAACCTTCGCCACAAGCCACGCCGCCTCGCTTTTTAAAACCCCCGGAGGGCAGGTGGAGGCTTTTTGTACGGTTTTGGCAACGCTGGCTGCTGCCGGGTTTGTTGGCCGTTGTGGTGTCCGCGGCGACCAGTGTACTGATGCCTTTGGGGTTTTCTTTTCAGCCCTTGCCGAATTGGAGTCAGGAGGATGTGGGCAAACCTTTCAGGGGGGCGGCGCCGCTCAAAGCAACGAAAGACTTGAAGGTGGAGGATGCAGCAAGGACACAAGCCGAGCGCGAGAGGGTGCGTGCCAATGAGCTGATGGTTTTTGATTTTAGCCCCTCCACCCAGGAGGCCGTCCTGCGCAACATTCAAAGTGGCTTCAAAAACATGCGCAGGTTTTTGCATGAAAGAAGCGCCGCGCAGCCCAAAGAAACCAAGGCCCCCCCTAAGGAAAGTCCTGCGCAAAGGCAGGCTCGACTCCAGGAAGCGAGCGAAGTTTTTCTCCAACACTTCTCCCCTCTAGAGCAGGAAGACTTGGCGGCCTTCGTCGCCGATGCCTTTTCAGAGTCTTCCGAAAATGCGGTTTTGGCTTTGGTGGAGGTGGCCTACAAAAGCCGTCTCCTGTCTTCCCGGGAGGAGTTGTCGCGGGCGAATGTTACCCATATACGTCTGCGCCATGCGGAGGGGTTGATCGAAGATGTTGAGAGGGTGGCCCCCCCTGGCATCATGGATTTGCGGGAGGCCCAGGTGGAGTTGGATCGCTTCGCCTCCGTACCTGGCAATTTGTTGCCAGAAACCAGCCCGCTTTTAAGGCGTGCGGTTTTGCGCCTGGCAAGACAGGAGTTGCGGCCAAACCTGAGCTTTAACCCCGCGGAGACGAAGGTACGTCGCGACGCCGCCTATGCGAATGCCACGCCCGTTTCGGATGTTTTTCAAAAAGGACAGAAGATAATTGGTGATGGAGAAACGATTTTGCCCCGCCACCTGGAAGTGCTTGCCGCCCTCAAGCGCCAGGCAGACTCCGCAAAAACAATGGGAAGGCACGTGGGCAGTTTTGCGACGGTGCTGCTTTTCCTGTTTGCGTGCTTTGTGTTTTTTCGCACCTCGCTGGCGCGGTTTAGACCTTCGTCCAAAGACTTGTGTTTTCTGGCCACCACCCTTTTGGGGATGTTGGTTGCACTCTTCTTATGGAGAGCCATTTCCGAGGCGCTCAGCGAGCGCCACCCGCAGCTGTTGCCCTTGCAGGTTTTGCAGGCTTTGTTTCCTTTGGCGACGGGCGCCGCTCTGGTGCGTTTTGTATTGAGCGAAGAGACAGCGCTTTTTTTCGCCGTTTCGTTTTCCGTCATTGTGGGCGTACTGCTTGGAGACTCGCTTGCTTTTTCCATGGCTACACTGGCCATTTCCTGCATGGCTGCTGCCACCATTGCGCGCGCTCAGGACAGAAAGGGCATTTTTAAAGCCGGACTGTTGTCAGGGGTACTGGCCTTTTTCGTCCTGGTTTTCTGGGCGATGGCAGAAGGAAAGTCCATATGGGAGGGCCTGGCCACAGGCGGCATGGCGATGCTGGGTTTGGGGTTTGGCTTGCCGGCCCTGGTGATGGCTTTGACGCCCATTGTGGAGGCTGTCTTTGGCTATGCTTCGGACTTGAAGTTGTTGGAGCTGGCCAACCTAAACCACCCGGCATTGAAGGAGTTGATTGTACGGGCCCCGGGAACCTATCACCACTCTGTTGTGATGGGGAGCCTTGTCGAGTCCGCAGCGCAAGCCATTTCGGCAAACCCTCTGCTTGCGCGCTCCTGCGCTTATTACCACGACATAGGGAAGGGGAAGGCCCCCGAGTTTTTTGCGGAAAACCAAAAAACCTCAAACCCCCATGCGCATTTGTCGCCAAGCCAAAGCGCTGCCATTCTCAAGCAACATGTCGCCGATGGCCTGGCTTTGGCCAAGCGCCATAAGCTTCCCAGGCGCGTCATGGATGCCATTCCTCAGCACCACGGCACGCGACGCATGGGTTATTTTTTTCACAAGGCAACCGAAGAGGCGGGCGAAGGTGTACAGGTGGATGGGCGTGCGTTCCACTATGAAGGCCCCAAGCCTCAATTTCGCGAAGCGGCCCTCGTTATGCTGGCGGACGTAACAGAGGCCTCAGCGCGTGCTTTGCCCTCGCCGACGCCCGAGGAACTCAAAAATTTGGTGTTAAAGACAGTCAATTTGGTTTTTTCTGAAGGGCAGTTGGACGAGTGTGACTTGACTTTGAAGGACTTGAAAAAAGTCGTGGATGCTTTTGTTGTGGCACTGGGCGGCATTTACCATGTGCGCCCCCCCTACCCGGCGGAGGCTTTCGCCACAGGCAAGCCCGAAGCGGATGCCACCCTCTTGGGCAACCCACAGGACTCCAATGCCTCCAACTAAAACCTCAAAGCGCCCCCGTAACCGCGTGGAAGTCGTCTGGAAGGGGGCCTTTCCCGAAGAGCTTGCGTGGATACGCTGGGGGAAGCGCTGGGCGTTGACTTTTTTGCGAAGCTTGCATTTGTCGGGTTGCGCGTTTTGTCTCGCCTTTGTCAGCGATGCGGCCATGAGAAGGCTTAACCGCCAATTTCGCGGGAAGGACACGACGACGGATGTGCTTTCCTTTCCTTCGGGAGAGCTCCCCTTGGGCTGTGTTTATGCCGGGCGGAAAAATGCCGCTTCTTTTGCCGGCTATTTGGGAGATGTGGCCATCTCCTTGCCGATGGCCTTCCGCAGGGCCCGCTCCCTGGGCATTCGTCCCCAGGCGGAGGCCAAACTCTATCTCGCGCACGGCCTTTTGCATTTGTTGGGGCATGACCACCCCTGCGAAGCCGATGCGCGAAAAATGGCTTTTTGGGAGCAGAGGCTTTTGCAAAACCCGGGCATGTTGCGCAGAAGCGGTTCCTGAAGTCAAAGAGACCTTTCAGGGCGGGTGGTTGTGCGACAACGTGCTTTGAAGAAGGGACACGGCGTGAATCTGCTTTCGAATACGCCGGGCCTGTTGCTGCAGCTCTGAAATCCTCGCCTCCAGGGCGGTGAATTCCTGGGCAAGCACCCCCCCTCCTTTTTTTTCGGAAGAGGCAGACAGAAGCCTTTGCCTTCTCAATATTTCACGAAGCTGAGCCCTCTGTTCCTCTGAAAGCTGGCGCAGCTCCAAAAGCCGCCTTTCAAAAGCTTCCACCCTCTCAGACTTCTCTTGAAATGAAGGCATCTCTCCCCCTTGCAATGAGGTACTCCGCTTTAGAGGACTCCTCTTAAGCTCATAGGTTTGAGCCAACGCTTTTTCCAGCATTTTTAGGTGCTTTTTTATGCACATTTTAGGCTTCGCTTTCTAACATCTACAATTTTCTGGCTTTTTTTGCATCTTCTTTTTTCTTAACCCCTCTGCTTCCAAGTCGCACTGCATAGAAGCAACCATGTCGGCCATAAATGAGCTTATTGTTGGCTTAAGGGCCGCTACCAGGTGTTTTGAAGCTCGGCTCCACGCTCAAGAGGCGCCTTTGCTCTTACGTCAAACCCCGTTGTGCTCCATCGGCGTGCCTGGTGACAATCCCTGTGGTCATCCCACATGTCGTGCAAAATCTCCATGTAACCCTATGCATCCTCTATCGCCATCTCATGTTGGGACAGGTGTCCACATAGGAATACGTCTGAGCTGGACTCTTGTCATTTTCTCCAATCATTCTCTGCTGCTCGTCGTGGCATGCCTCTTGCTAGCAACATCTGCAGATTGACCTGAGGCCTGCCTAAGCGCACCCCCTACCTCTCTCCCTGGAGGGTAGCCCCCTACGCTCGGGAAGGGCCTCCAAGGTGCTGTGGTTTTTCCACAGCACCTTGTTTTTTCTCCCTCTGAAGGGTCTTTTTGCCTTCTGGCAGCTTGGGGCTCGTTTGGGCTCAAGTGCCTTCACGGTACATGCGACAACAAAGGCTGGAGATATTGCCCCGTATGGCTTTGCGCCACCTTTGCCACCTCTTCCGGGGGGCCTTGTGCCACCAGGTGGCCGCCCCCGTCTCCGCCTTCGGGGCCTAAGTCCACCACCCAGTCAGCGCACTTGATGACGTCGAGGTTGTGCTCAATGACGACGACGGTGTTTTGCGCCTCTACAAGTCGGCTGAGCACCCGAAGCAGCTTCTGAATGTCGTCGAAATGCAGCCCCGTCGTGGGCTCATCGAGAATATAGAGGGTTTTCCCCGTGGCCACCTTGGCCAGCTCCCTTGAGAGTTTGACGCGCTGGGCCTCGCCGCCCGACAAGGTGGGGCTGGGCTGGCCGAGTTTCAAATAAGAAAGGCCCACGTCCTCCAGCGTCTGCAAAATGCGCGCAACCTCCTTGTGTACCCCGAAGAAGGCCGCCGCCTCCTGCACCGTCATTTCGAGAATTTCTGAGACGTTTTTTCCTTTATACCTCACGCGCAAGGTGGCGTCGTTGAAGCGTTTGCCGCCACATACCTCGCAGGCCACAAAGACGTCGGCCAGAAAGTGCATTTCCACGCGTTTGACGCCGTCGCCGTGGCACTCTTCGCAGCGCCCGCCTTTGACGTTGAAGCTGAAGCGCCCGGGGGAGTAGCCGAAGGCGCGGGCCTCGGGGGTTTGGGCCAGCACGTTGCGGATGCTGTCAAAAACCTTCGTATACGTCGCAGGGTTAGAGCGCGGCGTTCGCCCAATGGGTTTTTGGTCGATGGAGATGACTTTGTCGAGAAACTGCAGGCCGCGCAGCTGGCGATGGGCGCCAACGGTGGCAGGGCTGTCATGAAGGTGCTTCATGAGGGCGGGAAGCAGAATGTTGTTGACGAGGGTACTTTTGCCCGCCCCCGACACCCCGGTGACAGCGATGAGGGTGCCCAGCGGAAACTCAACATCAATGTTTTTGAGGTTATGCTCCCTGGCCCCCAAAAGCTCCAGCTTTTGCGCACTGGGCTCGCGCCTTCGCTTGGGCGTTTCAATGTGGAGGCGGCCAGAGAGGAAGCCCCCCGTAAGGCTTTGGGGGTTGTTTTGAATGTCCATGAGGCTGCCTTGTGCCACAATGTGCCCGCCTTGCTGTCCCGCATGCGGGCCAAAGTCCACAATATGGTTTGCAGCGCGGATGGTTTCCTCGTCGTGCTCCACCACCAAAACGGTATTGCCCAAGTCCCGAAGTTGCTCAAGCGTAGAAAGCAAACGCGCATTGTCGCGCTGGTGAAGGCCAATGGAAGGCTCATCCAGAATATACAGCACCCCTGTCAACTCGCTGCCCAGTTGAGAAGCCAGGCGGATGCGCTGCCCCTCCCCTCCCGACAGCGTGGCCGCACTCCTGTCCAGGCTCAAATAAGACAGGCCGACGTTGCACAAAAAGCCCAGGCGGTGGCCAATTTCCTTGAGCAACTCGCGGGCGATGGACGCTTCATGCGGGGAGAGGGCGAGGTTTTCAAGGAAGCGTTTGGCCTCCTCAATGGAGAGGCGGGTGAGTTCGCTGAGTTTAACGCCATGGAGTTTCACCGAGCGGGAGGCCGGGCCCAGGCGTTCTCCTTGGCAGCTGTGGCAGGCTTTGTTGCTAAAAAAGCGCATATAATATTGCCGCATGGCCTCGGAGCCCGTGGCTTTGAAGCGGCGCATCAGCATGGGCAGCACGCCTTCCCAGG
>Ga0209737_10000919_pt1 | contig 22240 bp, 26 predicted proteins | sample TergutCu122P3_FD_187284 | JGI IMG/M metagenome (GOLD analysis project Ga0209737, IMG submission 187284) | Cubitermes ugandensis P3 segment gut microbial communities from Kakamega Forest, Kenya - Cu122 P3 (SPAdes) (version 2) | ecosystem: Host-associated > Arthropoda: Insects > Digestive system...
CCAGATCGCCATTATCGGCACACGCGCTGCAACCTATGGCAAGATGAGGGTATACCTTAACGGATCGACCACTCCGATAGCGACGATCAACTCATATAGTGCCACAAGCCAGTTCAAGCAGACACTTGCGACCATCAGGGTACCGGGTAATGTCGATGCCGCACACACCATACGCATCGTGGCTGAACTAGACACCGTCGGACACACCGTCTGTATCGACAGGGTCGATGTCACAGGAGTCAATCCAAGGCTGGAGAGATGGTTTGATACGGTAGCGAGTACAGAGCATTTCACCACGACCTATGAGCATAACGATCTTGGGCAAAGAATAACGTCCACTGATCCGTATGCCACCACGGACTACTTGTGGACCGGACAGCGCCTCAGTGGCGCAAAAAGCCCTTATGTCGATACCGAATACGTCTATGACGGACAAGGTCAACGTCTGAGAAAGACGCTTACCAAAGGCGATGAGTCCGCAACCACCTCATATCTGTATGACGGATTGGATCTGCTCTCGCTTACCGAGAAGTCTGCAGATAGTGAACAAACGCTTACCTACCTGTATGCGGACAGCACAACGCCTGTGGGCGCGCTCTATCAATCAAGTGAGACCACGCAAGCAATCACTTTCGAGATAGTGCCGGATTCGCGAGGTGACGTACGCGAGATGCGTGATATGCAAGGTAGCACATTCGCACGATTCGATTATGACGCGCATGGCAATATCAGAGCAGAAGAAGTGTTCGAGACCGATCTGATCGATGAGGAGACGGCCCGGATCATCACCGATCTTCAGCCTCTGCGATACGCAGGCTATGTGTGGGACAGTGAGATTCAGCTCTACTATTGCTCTCAGAGATATTATGATCCGACCATAGGTGCTTTCATATCGAAAGATCCCATCAAAGCCGATGGGGAGCTTTCCTTTTATGCTTATTGTACGGGTGATCCGATAAATCGGATAGATCCTAGTGGACTGATGTTTCTGGGGGCCGGCCAACCTAAGTCCTATTATGTCAATGCACAGCTATACTATGCGAGAAAATATGCAGTGCGGCATCCAGGGCCTGTGACGACACATGGCAATGTGGAAAAATATACCCTCGATGTTCTTGCTGTTAGTTGGGGTGCTGGAGCTAGTGGAAGCGTTATTTCGACTACGGTAGGAATTAATAAGCCTGGACAGAGTGAGCAGGGGTATAAGATTAATATTATTACTGTAGGCCATGGTCCTCTCGCATATTCTGCGCAGGATTCCTCAAGTGGGAAGACTGGCATAGGAATAGCAGGAGAGGTGCCAGCTGGTCCAGGTATTGTAGTTCCTGTTGGCAACGGGACAGTTAAGGCTGGTACCATTACAGTTGGTGGGTACCATGAGTATTATAGGTAAAGCAAGGAAAAGACTGGTGGTAGCAGCAATGAAGTCTACAGATTTATACGAAAATGAGACATCACATGATATCTTCGAAGCTGTTGCTCTGCAGGCATTTATTGGTCGCAATGTGGATTACTATGCTTCCGTATTTAGGCATCTTCATGAAACAAACAAGAAATTTTCTTGGAATTGGGCGGCATTTTTTGGTGGTAGTGTATGGGCGCTATATCGAGGTGTATACTCGTATTCTGTGACAAAACATTATATTAGGTTTGCATTGAATCCGCTTGCGTATGCGATGTATGGAAATTGGGTTTATAAGCAGATGATGGAATATGAACTAGTTGCTACAGAGAAGCTCGATTCTGCGGAACGAATGGAAATGCTAGAACGACGTGGTGGCATTACGCTATCACCTTTCATTTTCCTAGGCTTTTTTTCTTTGTTATATATAATTGTATATCTCTATCGAGATATGTTTGCGCTATAGCATGATAAGTATTTTCTGGCAGAGGCTCCAGTGAGATTTGCATCGCACCACGTTTTTGCACTGCGGTGAAAATACATTAGGGGGCTTCGCTGTCATATGCGTACAAAATAAGGTGCCCGGACAACGAGGGGGCGTAGATAATATACCGAGTGATGACTGCAAGAGAGAGAATCCTCGCTGTGGAAATCCACCCTGTGGATAGAGGAATCGAGATGTTGGTCACAAATTGCGATTTCTGCGCTACAATGAGGGTCCCTTAAGGGGTCGAGGATACCAAAAGCGATGGAGGATGTGTTATGGGGGTTCCTGAGCTCACGAAAGAACAACGTGTCGAATACCTACGCAAGGCAGCTGAGCAACGTGTAAAGAGAGCAGCCTTTCGTGATGATTTAAAAGAGGGCAAGGTAACGCTTATCGAGGCGCTTGATATGTGTGGGGATCCTGTTGTAGGACGTCTTCATGTGCGCCTTCTTATCGAATCACTTCCTCGCTGCGGTAAAGCAAAGGCGCATCGTATCATGGAGGAAATCGGTATCTCTGAAAGTCGCAGAATCCAGGGTTTAGGGGCTCGCCAACGCGAACAGCTGATTGAGATGCTTGGATAGCCATTTGACTCGCGCTGGCAATCTATTTGTAATATCTGGTCCCTCAGGGGTCGGCAAAGGAACCATTCTGAGGAAAGTGTTTCAGCACATTGATGACGGATGGTTCTCTGTTTCCGTCACAACCCGCAAGGCGCGACCGGCTGAAAGTGAAGGAAAGGACTACTTCTTCATCAAGGATGCCGAATTCGATGAAATGATAACAAAAGATGGACTCCTTGAGTGGGCTCCGGTTCATGCGGAGCGATACGGAACACCTCGCAAACCAATTGAGGAACACATCGCGCAGGGTCATCAAGTTCTTCTCGATATCGATGTCCAGGGTGCACTACAAGTGATGGAATCAATGCCTGAGTGCATAACAGTCTTTATCGAACCCCCATCCATGGAGATTTTGGAAGAACGGCTGAGAGGACGCAAAACTGATAGCGAAGAGCAGATTGTGCGAAGATTACATGAAGCGGTGAATGAAATATCTCTCAAATCACGGTATAATTACTCGGTTATAAACGATGACTTATCGCATGCGGTGAAAGAAGTGCTTTCGATAATTGACACCCATGCCAAACCGTAAGGAGTTTTCATGTCAGTAGTACAACCTGAAATCGATGTCGTATTAAGTAAGGTTGATTCAAAGTTCACGCTTTGCACGCTGAGCGCGAAACGAGCACGTCAGATCAATGACATGATCCATGGCGCCCGCGATCAGGCCCTCAATGTCATGGCGTATAGCGAGATTTCAAAACTTCAAAGCGCGAAACCACTCTCTCTTTCTATGGAAGAAATAGCAAAAGGTGACGTTGCAGCTGTTGCTCCTGATGAGTTCGATACTGAGGAGCAAGTAACCGTCAACGAAGCGTAATGCACGTGAGCTCACACGTCTGCTTTGTCTCATACCACGAATTAGGGCTTAAGGGTAGGAATCGTCCTGTCTTCGAACGTCGACTCGTCGATAATATAAGATTTGCTTTGCGTGATACCTCATGCAAGGTGCGAAGGATTCATAGCCGCATAATCGTCGAGGTTCCTGATAGTGAGGATATGTATGCGATAGGGGAGCGTATCGCGATGATTCCCGGAGTCGCAAACGTAGCGCCATCCATTGTCGCGGGACGCGATCTTGACGAAATGGGTGCTATCGCACTGCGAGCCATCAAAGGAATCATTCCTGCGCCCCAGACATTTCGTATAACAGCTAAGCGCTCCAATACTGATTTCGTGCTGTCGAGCCAAGAGATCAACGAAAGGCTCGGCGGAGTTGTCATCGATGGACTCGGTCTCAAGGTAAACCTCACAAAACCTGATGTTAATGTCCGCATCACCATTTCTGGTGGGCAGTCATATATTTCTGTTGTAAAATTCGAGGGAGCGGGCGGACTGCCGGTAGGTAGTAGCGGAAAACTCATCTCACTTCTCTCAAGCGGCATCGATAGCCCTGTCGCTACTTGGAAAATGATGCGTCGTGGAGCAATCTGTGTCGGACTGCATTTTTCAGGCGCACCGGCGGTCGCTGACACTTCGACCCGACTCGTTCATGAGATAGGGGATGTGCTGGCCCAAACGGGAGGGTTGGCCCGCATATACTCCATACAGTTCGGAGATATCCAGCGTGAGATCGCCTCAGCGGTATTTCCTGATTTGCGCATCTTGATGTATCGACGCGTTATGATCGCAGTAGCTCAGGAGCTTGCGCGAATCGAGCAGGCAAAAGCACTTGTAACCGGAGAGTCATTAGGACAAGTCGCGTCTCAGACACTCGATAATCTCGTCGCAACGGGCGAAGGCTGCGCGTCCCCGATCTTCCGACCTCTCATCGGTGACGATAAGCATGACCTCGTAAATCTGGCAAAACGTATAGGAACCCTGGGGCTTTCAGAGCAGGCGGTGGATGATTGCTGTACGCTATTTATGCCACGTCAGCCTGAAACCCATGTCAAGATCGAACGTATTCATGAGGCAGATGCGCAGCTTGATATCGATGCGTTTGTTGCGCAGTGTATTGAAACAATCAGCTGGCAGGACTATCCTTGTAACCAGTACAAGCCACCGAAGCAATTCGTGGAGGAGTAATCGTGGCTGATAAGAAACTTGTTCTTCTTGGCGTCACAGGGGGCATTGCGGCTTATAAGAGCTGCGAGTTGGTGCGCCTTCTTCAGGGGGCAGAGTATAGCGTAAAAGTCGTCATGACCAAACACGGAACAGAGTTTGTCGGACCTGCTACATTTCGCGCATTGACCGGATATGAGGTTGCACTTGACCTATTCGAAGATCCCCAAAAACCCATACATCACATAAGTCTTGCTCAAGAGCCTGATTGCTTCGTTATAGCCCCTGCGACCGCAAATGTCATTGCGAAACTTGCGCAAGGTGTTGCAGATGACTTGCTTACAACAACTGCTGTCGCTTTTCAGGGACCACTGGTTATCGCACCTGCCATGAACGAAGCGATGCTTAATGACGTAACGATGCAGGAGAATCTAGATATCCTGCGATCTCGTGGCGTGCGAATTGTTGAATCCGGAGCGGGATATCTCGCATGTGGTGATCAGGGGGCAGGACGCCTTGCTGATGTCGAGGTCATAAAGGATGCGATGGTTGAGGAGGTTTCGCGTTCGGTCGACTTGGTCGGAAAGCATGTAGTGATTACTGCCGGCCCCACTCAGGAGCCGATTGATGCGGTTCGATTCGTTTCTAACTACTCGAGTGGCAAAATGGGATACGCCTTGGCGCAAGAGGCGCTCGCAAGAGGTGCGGAAGTCACACTCATTAGTGGTCCAACCTCATTACGGACTCCTGAAGATGCAACGACACTGTCTGTCCAGACTGCGCTTGAGATGCAAGAAGCACTTAAGAGTGTGGCAAGTGATGCTGATGTTATTATCTGCTCAGCTGCTGTCAGTGATTATCGCCCTTCAGAACGGTTCGACAGGAAGCTCAAAAAGTCTGATAACGAAGACTCACCGAGCCTCAAGTCGATTGCCATGATCGAGAATCCAGATCTGCTCGCAGAATTGGGCGCGATGCGTAAGGCTGGTGACTTGCCAAAAAATCCAATTCTTGTCGGATTTGCCGCAGAGACTGGCGAGATGGATAAGCACGCAAAAGAGAAGTTATCGTCGAAAGGCGTAGACTTTGTCATCGCTAATGATGTCAGTAGATCCGATATCGGGTTCAATGCGGATAGCAATGAAGTGACTGTCATTTCGCACAACAATGAGATCCACCTCCAATCTGCACCCAAGAGAGTCACCGCTCGTCAAATCTTCGACACAATCGTTTGACCTAAATCACGCGCAATAGCATACTGTAATTGCGGGATATAAATATCCGATTTTGACCATGGAGGCGCGTGCAATATGGCTGTCATCGAAACCAAAAATCTTACCAAGTATTACGGCAAAATCAAAGGTATCGAAAACTTGAATATGACTGTTGAGGATGGGGAAGTCTTTGGATTTATCGGTCCGAATGGCGCAGGAAAATCCACTGCTATCCGAACTCTTCTTAATCTCATTTTTCCCACAAGTGGATCGGCTACCATCTTCGGAATGGATGTCGTCAAGGACAAGACCAGGATTCTTCAGGATGTTGGCTATCTCCCAAGCGAAGTGTTCTACTACGATGGGATGAAGGCGATCGATTTACTCAAATACAGCGCTTCGTTTTACGATAAGGACAGCTCGGCACGTATCCAAGAGCTTGCAAAGCGATTGGATCTCGACCTGCACAAAAAGATTGATGATCTTAGTTACGGCAATCGTAAAAAAGTAGGAATAATTCAGGGGCTCCTACATTCACCGAAACTCATTATTCTCGATGAGCCCACGGGCGGTCTCGATCCGCTTATGCAACAAACCTTCTTTGACATCATCAGGGAAGAAAACCAAAAGGGTGCAACGGTGCTTTTCAGCTCTCACATCTTGAGCGAAGTACAGAAGATGGCAGACCGCATCGCCATCATCAAGGATGGCTCCATTATTAGTCTTGAGACTATGGAGGAGATGCAAAAAGAGGCATACAAGAAGATCGCACTCACTTTTGAAACCCCGAAGCAAGCGAACGCTTTCAATCTGCCACTTGCCGAAGGCGCCGCAGTTCGCGATAACGTATATACCTCCGTCTATCACGGGGACGCGCAAACACTGGTTGCCGCTATTGCCAATCAACCCCTACTTGACGTCCACATTGCCGAGCCCGACCTCGAAGAAGTCTTCATGCACTATTACGTTGATGATACTTCGCCAGCTGAGGGAAAGAGCTAGCGCATGAATGTCTTCAGGTTTGAATTCAAACGTCTTTTGATTCCCTCGTTGCTGTGGGCAATTGCCCTTTGTCTGATATTTGCAGGCTTTGCACTGATGTTTCCGCAATACCATGGTGCCCAGCAATCCATGACTCAGCTTATGGAAAGCTTTCCTCCAGAGCTGAAAGCAGCTTTTAATATCGATCCCGCCAGCATGTTTAGCTTGAACGGGTTCTTTTCCTTCTATGCGCTCTATCTGGTTCTCGCAGCAGCTATTATGGCGTGCTACTTCGGGATATCGCTGATGGGACGAGAGAAGATAGCTAAGACAAGCGATTTTCTAATGACGAGACCTCAGTCCCGCCTATCGATTTTTCTCGAGAAATTGCTTGCGGGCATTGGGGCACTCGTACTTGTGAATGCAATCCTTCTCGCATTTTTAATCACGATATTCTACATGTTGGATAATTCAGGATCGAGCTTCAAGACATACCTGCTTCTTTGCTCAAGTATCGGGGTTATCCAGCTCATGTTGTTCAGCATCGGAGTACTCCTTGGTGTATTCTTGCCCAAGATCAAGGTGCCTGCAGGAATCGCATCAAGTGTCGCGTTTGCCTTCTTTATAACCGGAATGGTCTACGGACTCATCAAGGACAATTTCATTCGGTTTTTTGCACCGTTTCAATATATCAATATGGACTATATCGTTAAAAATGGACACTATGAGTGGCCGTGGCTCGGTCTGTGTATTGCAGTAATCATCGTTCCTATCGTCGTATCCGCCATCTGGTATATGCGCCGAGATATAGATAGTGTGTAGGTGAGTGCCATGAATGTTTTTTTGCTTGAACTAAAACAAAATCTCCGCTCCTTTGTCTTCTGGATGATCGGCATGGGATTTTTGATGTATGCGGGAATCGCGAAGGCGACCGCGCTTAATGCCGAAGCATCGGCGGTAAATCAACTCTTCATGAATTGGCCAAAGGCAGTCCTTGCGACATTTGGTTTTGCGGGGCTTGATATCACGACGCTTGCCGGATACTTTGGGTGCATGTGGTTTTATGCGGCGCTCTGCATGGCCCTCTTTGCGATTGGGTTGGGTGTCAGGCTCACGACACTTGAGATAAATGATAAGAACGCTGATTTCATTTATGCAAAGCCATTAAGACGCAGTTCGGTGCTCACCGCAAAGACTGTCGCGCATATCATCTATATAATCCTTTTCGCCGCATTTACTTATGCCTTCTCCCTTCTTGGAATCATAAGCTTGGGGGAGAAGAACACCATCAATACCGAAATGATCCTTTTGTGCATCGCACTCGTATTCATCGGGTTGATATATTACGGAATCGGAGCACTTGCGGGAGCAATCAGTCCTCGCAAGGGTGGCCTGGCATCCTATCTCGTGTTCATGGCCACATATGTCATCGGTATCTTTTATGACATTGCGGATAAGGGACAGCCACTTATTCAAGTGTTCGCACCTATGAAATATTTCGACCCGGTCAAGCTGCTCGATACAATGAAGCTTCCTGTCGGGTACATTATCTGGAGTATCGTGTTGTTTGCGGGACTGCTGATTGCCGCCAATATCATCATGTCTCGAAAAGACCTATAGTATTTCAATATGCTAGACTAGGTACTCGCGTATCGTCGGGCTGTAGCGCAGTTTGGTAGCGCACTTGACTGGGGGTCAAGTGGTCGCAGGTTCAAATCCTGTCAGCCCGACCATTATTATTGCACTCGTCGCGAAAGGGCGATGAAACAATGAGCACAAAGCAGCACATTCTTTCTGCGCAAGGTATAGCTCCTTTTCTCACGCGAAAGTCACTTGCCGAAAAAATTAATATATTCGACTCTTTGGAGTCTACTGATAAGACCGCGAAGGAGCTGGCTATCGCTGGTGCCGATCATGGCACGGTCATAGTCGCTGATCACCAGGTAGCAGGGAAGGGGCGTCGCGGAAGAGCGTTCTCATCACCTGCGGGACACGGGCTCTATATGAGCATCGTGTTGCGCCCCGAACAGATTCAAGTTGAGGTGCCGACTCTGGTAACGATGCTTGCCGCTGTGGCGACTTGTGAGGCGATCGAAGTCATTTCAAACGAGTCACCGCAGATAAAATGGGTCAACGATATCTTCATCGGAGATAAAAAGGTATGCGGGATCAGCGCAGAAGCAGTTACGGATCTTGAGAGTGGGGATGTCCAATGGATGGTTGTCGGCATCGGGGTGAACTTTAGCACGCCGACAGAGGATTTTCCTGAAGAGTTACGACAGATTGCCGGATCGGTGTTTCCTGATGGTGATGCGCCCACAACGAGAAATCATCTGGCCGCAGAGGTCATAAACCGAATCCTCGCGCCACGAGAGACATGTGACACGATAGCAATGCTTGATGAATACCGAAAGCGACTATTCATACTCGGAAATACAATTACCGTACTGGCACCTAATGAAACTTACGAGGCGAAAGCAATTGACATTGATTCGATGGGGCACCTGATCGTTTTGAGGAATACAGGTGAGCAAGAAATACTTTCAACAGGTGAGATCAGCATAAAGCCGTAGCACTCCTCTATTGTGCCGATGATGGTTCTTCGGAATCTATCTTTCGCGGCTTCCTGATGTCATGTCGATAGATTGCTATTCCGTTTGAAATGAGAGTGGGAATTCCTCCAATTTCAAGCGCGTATGCACCAACCGCTAAGTTATACACCATGAACATGAATCGCATAATGAAAGAATAGTATCGAATGCTTTTCGTGTTATCAGAAAATACCATCCGCGCAAACAGATACGGGGTAACGAAATATATCAAATCCCAAGGCGTGTTCATAGTGAAGAAGTTTGATATCGCGACAACAGTTGGGAGTAGGACAATCAAGATCCTCGAAGGTTTCTTGCCCTTTCGTTCGATATAATCCGCATACAGGATAAGAGTGATGCTGTAGAGACTGACGAGCGCGGGTGAGATGTGACCCATAACCAAAAAGCCTGCGGCAATGAACATGCTGTAGGCAATAATCGACATCATCACCGTGCGTTTATTATCAATCTGAATCGAAATCAAATTGATAAGAGAGCCCAGCATGAACAGCCCTTGTTCTATAGTTAGCAGACCACTCAAATTTCCCTATCCTTTTCAGAGTCAAAAGAACCAGTATACCTAACCTCCCCATGTTAAAATAGCCTGCATGAATAAGCAGGATCAAAAGATGCAGGAAGTTCTTACCGTTCCCAACGTTATTACTATTGTGCGCCTCCTATTGGTGCCCGTTGCGTTTACGGTGCTTGTTGCGGGAAATAACGACGTGCTCGCATCCATTTTATTTGCCGTTGCTGCGATAAGTGACTTTCTCGATGGATATATCGCGCGCATTACCGATACCGAAAGCGAACTTGGTGCTATTCTCGATCCACTTGTAGACAGACTTCTGCTTTTTGCCGGTGTCCTGGGGCTCTATATCGTGGGACGACTTCCGCTCTGGATCGTCATCACACTTATCGCACGTGACGTCTACATGCTGTACGGATCCGCCCGATTGAGGGCATGGGGAATCGAAAGGGTCAGAATTCTCCGCGTCGGCAAGATCGCGACCGGACTCCTCTTCATGGGATTTGCCGGTTTGATATTGAACCTACCACAGGTACAGGGCCTAGGCTGGACGAGCGCCTCTTGGCTTCCTGGATTTAACAGTGACCCGTATTCGATATGGATATGGCCTGTATATGTCGGTTTTGTCTGTTCTATCATCGCTATGGTTTGGTATCGCATAATTGCAGGTATCAAAAAACACAAGCATGACTTTGAGAGCAAGACGATGCCAGACCCCATCAACAAGAAATAACGACACGCGAAAGGAGAGAGTGATGCTACATCAACAAGAGCAAACTATGCCACGAGCCGAACGAGCGGCTCTTCAAGCGAAACGTCTCAGAAATTTGGTCGAGCATGTTTTTGCTCACGTTGATACGTATACCGACAAGTTTAATGACCTCAACATCTTGCCAGAGGACATAACGAGCGTCGAAGACATCACGAAACTCCCATTCACCGTTAAAGATGATATGCGCGCCGCCTATCCCTATGGCATGTTCGCGGTTCCTCTGAGTGAGATTGTGCGCGTGCACAGCTCAAGCGGAACAACCGGGCAAATCAGTGTTGTCGGCTACACCGAAGATGATCTGTCCATGTGGACATCCCTCGTTGCCCGTGCGCTTGATGCGGCAGGTGCTGACGAGAATGATATTGTTCAGATAAGCTACGGATACGGCCTGTTCACCGGAGGGCTTGGGCTTCATTACGGAACTGAGATGATCGGCGCCACCGCCATTCCTATCTCGGGAGGCAATACCCAGCGACAGATACAGGTGCTCTCTGATTTTGGTGTTACCGGACTTGCGGTGACTCCCAGCTATGCGATACTCGTCGCAGAGACCGCCGAGAAAATGGGTGTCGATCTTAAAAGCCTTCCACTCCGCTTCGGGATCTTCGGCGCTGAGCCGTGGAGTGAGAATATGCGTAAGCAACTCGAAGAAGCTTTCGGCATTGAAGCCTTCGATATTTACGGACTGTCCGAGATCCTCGGACCCGGTGTCGGGTTTGAATGCAACCAGCATGACGGTCTGCATATCAATGAGGACCATTTCATTATCGAGATTCTTGACACGGAAACGCTCGAGCCGGTACCTGACGGCGAATACGGGGAAGTGGTATTCACAACGCTTACGAAGCAGGGGATTCCGCTTATTCGTTACCGTACGCGCGATATCAGTCGTATTGTGCCGGGAGACTGCGCCTGTGGGCGCACGACACGCCGTCTTGAGCGAATCACCGGACGCAGTGACGATATGCTCATTATTCGAGGGGTCAATGTCTATCCGACCCAAATCGAGCAGATACTTCTTGAGATCCCGGAAGTCGCACCTCACTATCAAATCGTCCTTACCAAGAAGGGGTCGCTCGATGATGTCGAAGTACGCGTTGAGCTGAATGAGGATATCGATTTCGATGAGATCAAATCCCTTGAGAAGATAACATCCAGTGTCCGAGGCGCTATTGCAAGTGCCTTGGCTATTTCGGTAAAAGTAAAGCTTGTCGAGCCACATACAATCGCAAGAAGCGAGGGCAAGGCGCAACGAGTCGTCGACCTGCGCGAAGAGGGGAGCAACTCATGAAACAACTATCGGTCTTTCTCGAAAATTCTCCCGGTAGATTAGCTAAGGCGACGCGCATCTTGGGTGAAGCCGACTTCAATATGCATGCACTCACAGTCGCGGATACTGCTGATTTCGGGGTCGCGCGGATCATCTGCAACGATCCCGAAGGTGCAGCCGCCTTACTGAAAAGAGAAGGCTTTTCCGCACAGGTGCACGATGTGTGTGCAGTAGCGATATCGGATGAGCCAGGTCAATTGAGCAAGTTGCTCGACATCATTGCGGGCAAGGGTTTTGATATCGGCTACTGCTACTGCTTTATCGATCCGGCAACCGGTGGAGCAGTCAACGTATTCAGGCTCAACAGTCCTGAGTGTATACCGTTCATCAAATCCGCCGGATACCGCGTGCTCAAGCTTGAGGACCTTAATGTATAAACGCGTTATCGCGCTACTTCTTCTTGTTCTGATTTGCACGAGTGTCGCTCCTGCAACGGGTTTTGCATTCGTTGCGGAAACCGACCTTATCGCAGGTATACCTTATGTCGAGCGCGGTATTGCGCCGGAGCAGATGATTGATATCGATGCTGCAGCAGGCTTTCTTATGACGCGTGACGGAGAAGTGCTTTGGGCGCGCAATCCTGACACCCATCGCTCTATCGCCAGTATCACGAAAGTGATGACCGCAATCGTCGCTTTGGAGCGTGGAAATCTTGATGACTGGGTTGTCGTTTCCGAGACAGCAGCTACAGTAGGGGAATCCTCGGCAGGATTTGCATCCAGCCAATCCTACACATTACGCTATATGCTTGAGGCAATGATGATGGTGTCCGGCAATGACTCATCGGTTGCCATTGCAGAACATATCGGTGGATCAGAGGCTGGATTTGTCCAGATGATGAATGAGCAAGCGGCAGCGATCGGTATGGACCAAACACATTTCGCAAACCCCCATGGACTTGATCAGGAAAACCACTACAGCACAGCTTCCGATGTCGCGAAGATGATACGTTACGCGATGAAGATTCCTGTCTTCAGGGAAATAGTGGCCACCCCATATTTCACTATGCCAAATGGCGAAACGCGCAATAATACCAACAGACTTCTTGCCATCTATGAGGGCGCAAACGGTGTCAAAACAGGAATGACGCTTAATGCGGGGCTGTGTCTTGCAGCAAGTGCAGCAAGAGGCGATATCGAACTCTATAGCGTTGTCTTGGCAGCCCCAAGCGATGCTGAACGTTTTCAGGAATCGGCCGATCTGCTCGAATTCGGCTTCGCGCATTACGCTTCACGTGTCCTTATGGAAGGCGAGACCCAGCTGGGAACAATAGAAGTGACGAATTATATCGATGTTGCGCTTGCTGCAGGAATTGCGCAATCGGTGAGTGCGACCTATTATGACTTGCTCGGTCCTGTGGAGCATCACTTCGAAATCGTGCCGGTTAAGGCACCGATATCCGAGGGAACCGTAGTAGGATTTGTCACGTTTACCCAGAACGGCAAAGAACTTGCGACTGAGCCGATCGTCGCGTTCGAATCAATTGATAAGCCAGGCTTCTTTGAGGCGATCGGTATCGGTTTTACGCGATTTTTCAGATGGATTTCCGGAAACTCAGGATAGGGGAGATACATGAGCACCGACACACTTAAGTACACACCGCTCCATGAGTCACATCGCGAGCTTGGTGCGCGCATGGTTCCGTTTGCCGGCTACGAGATGCCGGTACAATATGCCGGCATAATCGAGGAGCATAATGCGACCCGAACTACAGCGGGCATCTTCGATGTATCCCATATGGCACAATTCCGAGTGACGGGCGAAGGATCCCGTGAGTTCTTGCAGAAAATGTTTACGAATGATATCACACTCATCGATGAGCCGGGATCGGCCCAATATACCCTCATGCTTAATGAGAATGGTGGAATCATCGACGACCTGATTGTGTATGAGACCGGTTTCGAGTATCTCATTATCGCCAATGCTTCGAATCATGAAAAGGATTTCGCATGGCTGATGGCACATAAGCCCGATAACGTCGAACTCGTCGATGAGTCGGATCGAACTGCCCTGATTGCCCTACAGGGACCTGACTCCGCACGAATCATGGGTGAGCTGACCGATGATGAGTATGTGCTTCCCGAACGCTTCCATATCAATAGCACTATGATAGATAACCAGATTCCTATATTGGTTGCCCGAACCGGTTACACCGGTGAAGACGGTGTCGAACTTATAGCGCGCAGGGAGGATGCCGAGACATTGTGGCGGATACTTCTCTCTTTTCCCGAGATTATGCCTGTCGGGCTCGGTGCACGCGATACGCTCCGTCTGGAGAAGGGTTATCACCTTTATGGGAGCGATATGGATGAGTCCCGCAACCCTATTGAGGCGAAACTCGGCTGGGTTGTCCCTCAAGACAAAACCGACTACATCGGCTATGAGGCCATCAAGAAAGCACGTGATGAAGGAGTTGCGCAAAAGCTCGTCCATCTTAAGGTCGAGGGAGGCATTCCGCGCCCAGGACAGCATGTAGTTTCAAATGGTGAGGCTGTGGGGGTCGTGGGATCAGGATCCCACTCGCCAACATTCGGCTTCGGTATGGCTACCGCTTATCTGCCGACCGAACTCACGGAACTAGGAACGGTTGTACAAATTGAAATCAGGAAAAAACTTGTGGACGCAATAGTTGTGAAACCACCGTTTGGTCTATAATCGAACCATCAAGAGAAAGGAACTTCTATGGCTAACCCAAATGACCGTTTGTATACCACCGATCACGAATGGATCGCGGAAAAAGAACCGGTAAGCGTCATTGGGATTACAAATTTCGCTCAAGATCAATTGGGAGAAATCGTCTATGTCGATCTGCCTGAAGTGGGAGATTCCTTCAGTGCAGGAGAGCCATTCGGCGAGGTGGAGAGCGTCAAGAGCGTATCCGAACTCCTCATGCCGATTACGGGAACAATAACCGAGGTCAACGAAGAACTTGCCGATGCGCCCGATCTTGTCAACAGCGATTGCTACGGTGATGGATGGCTCATTAAGGTCGAGTTCAGCAATGCGGATCTATCCGAACTTATGGATGGCGATGCCTACAGCGACTTTTGCAGCGAGCTGTAATACACAGTGAACTACTTATCCATACATCCCGACGAGCAGAAAGCCATGCTTGATGCCATTGGCGTCTCTGATTTTGATGGCTTGCTGGGAAGTATCCCTGTTTCCGTACGGCTAACAGAAGCGCTCGATGTCGAAGGTGATATGACTGAGCTGGAAGTCAGTCGTCACGTAAGCGCACTCGCTACCAAAAATCAGAGCTGCTCGACACTCGTGAGTTTTGCCGGTGCGGGTTGCTACGACCACTATATTCCGTCTTTTATCGACTACATCCTACGCCGTCCTGAATTCTTTACCGCCTACACACCCTATCAACCCGAGGTGAGTCAAGGTACACTTCAGGCGATCTACGAATACCAAACGGCTATCTGTAGACTCACAGGAATGCAAGTCGCCAATGCGAGCATGTATGATGGCGCAACCGCGCTTGCCGAGGCCGCTCTCATGTCGGTACGTGCGACAAGGGGGAAGAAGACCGAGATCCTGGCAGCGGATTGCCTGAACCCTCAGTGGCTTGAGGTGCTTGGTACCTATGCATCCGCTGATATCATGTCGGTTCGAGTCGTCGGATTCGATGATCTTATTAGTGAGATTTCAGATGATACTGCAGGAATTCTTGTGGGCTATCCTGATTTCTTTGGAACTATTACCGATATCGCATCTCTAATCGAGAGGGCTCATGATGTCGGTGTTCTGGTAACTGTTGCAGCGCAACCTATGATGTTGGCATTGCTGGATAGCCCTGGATATTTAGGGGCCGATATCGTCGTAGGCGAAGCGCAGTGTTTCGGTAATGCTCAAAGTTTCGGAGGTCCCGGGCTCGGCTATTTTGCCTCGACTGAGAAACTGATGCGCAATATGCCAGGACGCATTGTGGGACGCACCATCGATGTTGAGGGGAAGATGGGGTATGTGCTCACTCTTTCGACCCGTGAGCAGCATATTCGCCGCGAGAAGGCGACAAGCAACATTTGTAGCAACCATGCGTTGAATGCATTGGCTGCCGGAGCATACCTTATGTATATGGGTGGTGGCGGACTAAAAACAGTAGCGCAGGAATGTGTCGATAAAGCACATGCGCTTTGCGACAAGTTGGTTGCGACAGAACTGTTCGAACTTGTCAATGATGGTGAATTCGGATATGAGTTTACCCTACGCTATACAGGAAAGCAGTCTTCGGAAGAGCTTTATGACACACTTTTCGAAAAGGGCTTCATACCTGGAGTTCTCGCTGGCGAAGACACCTTCTTGTTTGCGGTAACAGAGAAACGAACCGAGGATGAGATCGACGCATTCGTTAAGGCGGTGAATGATGCTGTCCAATAAGCTACCCGAAGGAAAATCCGAACTGGAAGTGATGCGTCACTATCAGCACCTGGCAAGCCTTAACTTCGGAGTCGATACCGGCATGTATCCGCTCGGCTCTTGCACCATGAAATACAATCCGCGCATCAATGAGGACATGTGCCGCTTAGATGGATTTGCACAACTCCATCCCACGCAGCCGGAGTCAAGCGTTCAGGGCGCACTTCAGCTGATGTATGAATTGCAAAGCGATCTAGCTGAGATCGCCGGTTTCGATGCGACGACACTCCAACCTTCAGCAGGTGCGCATGGCGAGTACGCGGCACTCATGATGTTTCGAGCAGCACATCGCGCGAAGGGGGATGTCAGAAAAACAGTCATAATCCCTGATACCGCTCACGGAACAAACCCTGCGACAGTTGCTCTCTGCGGATATGATACGGTATCAATTCCCTCAAACGATCAGGGTCTTGTCGATCTCGATGCGCTCAAAGCTGCGCTCAATGAAGATGTGGCCGCATTTATGCTGACAAACCCCAATACACTCGGCCTCTTTGAGCCGGAGATTCTTGAGATTACAGAAGCGGTTCATGCGGTGGGGGCTTATTGTTATTGCGATGGAGCAAACCTTAATGCCCTGCTCGGAATCACCCGACCAGGTGACATGGGATTCGATGCGTTGCATATCAATCTGCATAAGACTTTCTCAACGCCTCATGGCGGGGGAGGTCCGGGGTCCGGTCCCGTGTGCGTAACCGCAGAACTTGCTGATTACCTTCCTGAACCTGTTGTCTCTTTCGATGAGGACACCGATACCTATCAATTCGTTACTCCTGAGCATACGATTGGGCGTGTGAAATCATGGTATGGCAATTTCGCAGTCATGGTGCGCGCGTATACCTATATCAAGGCACTCGGTGCACTCGGGTTGCGTCAGAGCGCTGAGCAGGCAGTAATATCGGCCAATTACCTTCGGGTCAAGCTGCAAGAGGATTTTGATGTTGCATATGATCGAATCTGCATGCACGAATTCGTATTAAGCGGCGCACGCCAAAAGCGTGATGATGGTGTCGCCACGCTCGATATGGCAAAACGTTTGCTGGATTACGGATTCCATCCGCCAACCATCTATTTCCCTCTGCTTGTTGAGGAGGCGATGATGGTCGAGCCCACCGAGACCGAACCACTCGAGATGCTTGATGCGTTCGTTGACGTGATGAAGAAAATTGCTCTTGAGGCAAAAGAGGATCCTGACGTACTCCACGGAGCTCCGTACAACACGCCGGTCAGAAGGCTTGATGAGGCGGGCGCGGTGCGAAATCTCGATGTCTCAGACATTTCTGATTTGCCGTAATTCAAGGTAACTTCCATGGGGGAAATCATTCGTAATTACTGGGATATAATAATCCTCAATACTTTTCTTGTCATCGTCTCGTTCATTATTATTTATGTATCAACTGCCTCGCTTACTTTTATGCTGGCACTTGGGGCATCAGATGAGTCAGTGGCAATTGTTGGTAGCACTCTACTCATATTAGCCATCGTAGCTCTTTTTTGCGCAGGATATAAGTTGCCAAGACTCCTCCCGAAACACAACTGGTTATCATTCATAGTACTCACCATATTGGTTATTGTTCCAGCAACATACTTTGCCATAACAGAAGACCCTGCTATTCTCGCAGTAATACTGACACCCATCGTCATGTACCTAGGATTATTATTGAAGAAGATGCGTAGGGCTACCCAAGAGCCAAATGAGGGTGGGGAAGCGGAAAGCAATACGAGATAATCAGTCGTAATTTACAGAATTCTAAAGCCGATTATACTTTTCAAATTCTAAAGTTATCTGCATCAATCCTGCATACATCTGCGTTACAATAAAGGTGAGGTATACCTTGAATGTTTAGCAGGAAGGTCAATCCGAGAGATTCTCATGACACAAGTTTGTAAAATATGTAGCGCTACTTTTGAGGGTGACGGGGTCGCCTGTCCGCGCTGTGTTGCCGACAGTACCCAAAGCACCACGAGTTTTGCGCCCGTAGGGGCAGGGGATTCCTCAATTACCTCTGAGTTCAATGCTCCCCACGATGATTTTTCTCTCGTTATCGTCAAGGGACCTAGCGTGGGTGAGACCTTCACTATTCAGCATGATGACATTGTGATCGGTCGCGACTTGCACGCTGATGTATTTCTTAACGATATGACGGTCTCCCGTGAGCATGCGACAATCGTTCATCGCGGAGATACTGCCATTATTCGTGACGCCGGATCTCTCAACGGTACCTACGTCAATGGAATCTGCGTTGATGAATCAGAGCTTCACAACAGCGATCGCATCCAGATCGGCACGTTCCATCTCAAATTTATCCACAATCTAAAGGTGTAGATATGCCAAACGAGCATTACTTGACTATCAGCGAAGTTGTTGCTCATCTCAGTCCCCAATACCCTGATCTAACCGTCTCGAAATTGCGGTTTCTGGAAGACGAGGGGCTTGTTTCACCTGCACGTACTCCAGGGGGATATCGTAAATATACCGATGAGAATGTCGAGCGAATCACCACAATCCTCAAGTGGCAGAGTGAAAATTTCTTGCCGTTATCTGTAATCAAAGAGCGCCTTGATGCCGGAGATGATATCAGCGATCTTGAAGACATGGAGAACCTGCACGAGGAATTTCGTGTCGCAAGTCAGAATCGAGTGCTCCTTAAGCATATCCATACTGAGCTGGGCGTAACCGATTCGTTCATCCATGATCTAGCTAAGAACGGTCTTATCACCATCAGAACCGGTAAAACCGGTGATTTTATCGATGGTAATGATGCCGAGATCGCCGTAGATGCCTGGGAACTCAAGTCATTCGGCGTCGATCCTCGGCATCTCAAAATGTATGCCTATCTGTCACAAAAAGAAGCTGATTTCTTTGAGTTGATTCTAGCTCCCGCTTATCGTATTCGCACCGAAGTGTCAGCGAAGCGTCTCGATGAGGCTCTCCGTGAAATAGGCAAAGTAACCACATCACTAAAATCGCGTCTTGCGCAAAAGGCGCTCTACGACCGGCTGAAAGGACTGCTGTAATGCAAATCCCTAAGATTGAAGACTACATCCTTGATGTTCCCGACTGGCCAAAAGAAGGAATCGTCTTCAAAGACATTACTCCACTTCTGGAAAATGCCGCCGTCTTTCATTACACAGTTGATCAGCTTACCGCCCCTTATTTAACTGAAGGAATCACTAAGGTCCTCTCGATGGAGGCGCGTGGATTCATATTTGCGAGCGCGATCTGCTATAAATTACGTGCTGGATTTATTCCCGCTAGAAAACCCGGCAAGCTTCCGCGAACCGTCATGTCAGCTGAATACATTCTCGAGTACGGAACGGATAATCTCGAGATTCACACAGGAGCCATCACGCCTGATGATGTCGTGTTGATTGTTGATGACGTATTGGCTACTGGTGGCACCGCAACTGCGGCTGCAGAACTCATTAAGGAATGCGGAGCGACAATTGCGGGCTACTCGTTTGTTATGGAGCTTGATTTTCTGAACGGGCGAGAGAAACTTGACTCCGAAATACCTGTTGTTTCCCTTATGCATGTCACGGGATAGCGTCACAAAGAAGGTCGAATAGCCGTGCCAATCAAGAAAGCTCAAAATATCAGCATGTGTGAGCTTTTGCTGCACTATCTCAAAGACATTGCAGGTCATATCGAATATCTCGAAGAGCGTGGAGGAGTCATCGAGGAGGCAGTCGCAGAAAGCGCTGTGACGGCTCTGACGTTTGCTCTAAGTGATATAAATGTACTAAAAATATCCTCGCTGTTATCCTCAGCCCGTGATGGGGTGGGGGATGTATGCTATCTGTTGATCGACACCTTGACCAATGCGCAACAGCGAGAAGCTCTAATGGAAACATTTGAGTCTGTGACAGATACGGCACTCCAAAGTGAAGATATCTCTCGAGTTCACGTTCGCGTCGTTGGCAAGGAGGATCTGCAGCAGTTAGTCGATTACTACTACAAAGCACGTTCTTTGATTGCTCACCCTGCAAGTAAGTTAGGACTGAGCGTCTCAGCACTCGACTCTGTTTCTGGTTTTGTTATGTAATACGATAAATGGGCGAGTGTGACCACAAACTCACTTCACAGTCCGACATATCCAAATATCACATAAGATACATTATCAGACATTCATATAGGAGAATGGTGTGACCTACTTTTCTTGGACAGTCCATTGAACCCCCTATTGTTCTATTCTAGCCATCTCAATCTTGACATGGCTGAACAGAAATCTAACCTCTTCGGTTACCGTGTTTTTCGAGATCGTGAAAGGAAAAGTGTTCGTATCTGGATGATTCACATCAACCTGATCGACATGGATCAATCCGGAATATACCAAGCCGACCTCTTGGACATCTTCTAATCTATAGGTCGATGTAAGAGAGTATGAATTAAATCCGCTATGCCACGGAAGACCGTTATAGGTAAACACCCCATCGATAAAACTCAGATAGACCGTATCGGAGACATCACTTGAGCCACTTGTCCAATACCCCTGCAATAAAGCATTCGCCTCATTGGAGAGGTTGTGGGCTTCCCGCTCTTCTCTCATACGCTTTTCAAGCGCAGTTTCTCGATCATCTACCAATCCACTCGAAATCACAGATTCGAGTATCACTGCACTGTATTCTCGATAATATGTCGATCCGATAAAAGTAGTCAGTCCTATAGCAAGTCCGATCAGCCCAATGCTTAGGACTATCCGGTGAGACTTCTTCATATCCTTCATATTTCGATTGACATAGATGATAAGGATGATTGCAAGTAGTAAAGGTAACCAGACAAACCATGTCGCTATCGCAATTGTCAAAACACCGAGCACCAATGATGCGATAAGTACAATAGGAATCAGAATCAAAAGGAACGGTAACAAGAACCTTATTACAAGCCCACCGATCTGATCTCCGAAGTCAGCCATTACCCTCTCCCTTTATATCCCGCTTGACCCAAAGCCGCTCTGATTGCGTTGGGTCTCATCTAGTGTATCCACCTTCAAAAGTTGTACATGAGCGCAAGGACTTACAACAAGTTGGGCAATCCGTTCACCCTTTTTTATCTTTATGGCAATAGTTGGATCCAGATTAATGGCTATCACCTTGACCTCACCACGATACCCGCTGTCAATCAAACCTGGCGCATTCACAATGGAAAGGCCTTGCTTTATGGCAAGCCCGCTTCGAGGAAGCACGTAGCCGGCATAACCACTCGGTATAGCTAGAGCTATTCCTGTTGAAATGAGTGCTCGCTCAAAAGGCTGGAGTGTTACTTCCTCTGCGCTATGGAGGTCAAGTCCGGCATCTCCAGAATGCGCGTAGCGAGGAATAATCCCATCCTCGCAAACGCAAGTTATGGGTATTGTGATGTCGTGCTCGTTAGCCATGAACTAGCTGAGCTCTCTCAGCTCGTCATTGAACTCTTCTAGGTCCTGAAAGTCCTTATAAACGCTTGCAAAGCGTACGTACGCGACCGGATCAAGCTCACGCAGACGCACAAGCGTCATATCGCCCAGAAGTGTGGATTCAATCTCATATTGATATGCATTTTGTAGGGTGCTCTCGATATCGCTTATAAGAGCGTTGATTTGATTGGACGTGATAGGTCTTTTCGTGCAGGCGGTCATGAGACCACGCAAAAGTTTTGCTCTATCAAAAGGTTCGGTCGTACCATCTTTCTTAATGACGATAATAGGCTGCTCCTCAAGGCGCTCATAGGTAGTGAAGCGAGTTCGCCAACCGTTATGCTCAATAGTAGTTCCGGGCTTTAAGCGCGCGTTAATGTCAAAGTCAAGTCCGGGCAAGGAGAACGCGAACAGCTTGTATATCCACTCGGGCTGATGCGGTGTCCCGATAACGTCAATATTCTGACCTTTCATGTAGTCGCACCC